>ERZ808044.174-NODE-174-length-88815-cov-11.874687_pt1 | contig 88815 bp, 98 predicted proteins | sample MGYA00380195_ERZ808044 | MGnify/ENA primary metagenome ERZ808044 (study PRJEB31490, sample SAMN06133423) | mouse gut metagenome | isolation source: Z7_2 | host: mice | place: China: Chengdu | collected 2015-05 ...
GCGTCATTTAGGAAGGGAACAGGTACAGTTGATAGTAGAGCGGTCAAAGGCATTAGAGCAGGCAGAACGAGCAAAGAAACGCCCGAAACGTGCCTTTGAAATGAGCCGATAGGAAAGAGAGGATTGATTGGATATGACGGATATGGAGAAGAAAGTCATGGTGCGGCTGTGTGCTAAAATCGTGGCAGAGACAGACCTATACGAAACGGATAAGGAAGTGCAAAATCTGATAGACTGGGTATGCTTATCAGAGCAGATAAAGGAGAACAACAATACAATCCGCAATCTGACCGGGGAATATAAAAAGATAGAGCCGGATTGCCGGGAGGGAGTGCGGGCGCAGTTGGAACGCATGAAAGAACTCTGCAAAGAGCGCAATAATCTGTATGAAAAGCAGAATGACTTGAAAGGGCAGAAACAGAAGATTGAGAAGTCGTTGGAGCGATAAAAAATGTGGGGCGTGGCGGTTGCTGTGCCCTGTATTTTATAGTGACAGATACAGAGAGAAAGTGCTATAATCGAAAGCATGATTTAAGATATGGGAGATAAAACAGTATGGAAATAAATGTTGAGGATAATTTTTTGCTATTATTTGATAAAAATAATAATACGGCATACAAAGCATTACAGGCACTGCAAAAAGAATGTGAGGAATCGGACAGGGTATATTGTTATATGGATAAGTTAGCCGATATGATTGACAGTGATAATTCCTATATTCGAACAAGAGGACTTACGCTGATTGCCTATAACGCTAAATGGGATAAAGATAATAAGATTGATGAAATCATAGATGAATATTTGAAGCATATAGAAGATGTAAAGCCGATAACGGCAAGGCAGTGTATAAAATTATTACCTATGATTGCAAAGAATAAGCCGGAATTAAAGTGTGATATTGTTTCTACGCTGCAAAAAGCGGATGTATCTATTTATGCAGACAGTATGCAGTCATTGGTCTATAAGGATATTAAAAATTCTTTGGCAGAGATAGAGAAACTATGAGTTTATTGAGATTTTAAGGAGTGTGGAGTAATGGATAACTGGTTTACAATAGATGAAATTGACGCAAATACATACATTATCAGTGAATACCGCCATTGGGAGGAAACACATTGTTATTTGCTGAATGGAAATATCCGAAGTCTGCTTATTGATACGGGGTTTGGCATTTCTAATATCTATGAGGAAGTGCTAAAGCTTACCGATAAGCCAATTACGGCAGTAGCCACACATATCCACTGGGATCATATTGGCGGACATAAGTATTTTTCAGATTTTTATGCTCATGCTGATGAAGCGGAGTGGCTGAACGGTAAATTTCCTTTATCAATCGAAATGATAAGAGAGATGGTCGTAGACCGCTGTGATTTGCCCGAAGGCTTTTGCGTGGATGATTATGAACTTTTTCAGGGTATGCCAACAAAAGTGCTGACAGACCATGACATCATTGATATTGGCGGCAGGGAGATTGAAGTGCTGCATACTCCCGGACATGCTCCGGGGCACATATGTTTTTGGGAAAAAAGCAGGGGATATTTATTTACAGGTGATTTGGTATATAAAGATATTCTGTTTGCGTATTATCCGTCTACTGACCCGGAAGCATATCTTGATTCTTTGGAAAAAGTTGCGGCGTTGCCTGTGAAGAAAGTATTTCCAGGACATCATTCACTGGACATAAAGCCGGAAATCTTGATTCGCATGCGGAAAGCGTTTAGAAATCTTAAGGCAGATGGAAATCTTCATCATGGCAGTGGAAGATTTGATTATGGAGATTGGGGAGTATGGTTATAGGAAATAGGCTGTGACAAAGATAGTGTTTCCTTTGATGATAGTTATCACATGGTGCTAGCACCATGTAACTTAAAGCAGATAAGGGAAATGATAACATGGCAGTTTGCAGTTATAGGCAAGTTATAGGCGGATTGCCATATTTTTGTGGAAAAATGGGCGTTTCTGTGATAATATAAAGAAGCAAAGATAAAAACACAACGCAAGGAAATCTTGCAGAACTGGTAGGTAGTCCAGTCGCACCATTATGGTGTAAGTAGCCCTCCCTCCTTAGGGTTGTCCATTCTTTGTTCATTACAATTATTTTAAGGAGGAATTGTCATGGACAAAGTTTCAGGAAAGCTAACAGTATTTTTTGAGGAACCATTTTGGGTGGGAGTGTTTGAACATGTATCAGATGGAAGGTTATCTGTGTGTAAGGTTACGTTTGGCGCAGAACCAAAAGACTATGAAATATATGATTTTGTTCTGAAGAATTACTATCGGTTGCGATTTAGTCCGGCTGTGGCAACTGATGTAAAAGAAGCTGGTCGCAATCCTAAACGGGTACAGCGTGAAGTACGGAAACAGGTACAGAATACTGGGATAGGAACAAAATCTCAACAGGCTTTGAAATTACAGCAGGAGCAGTTGAAAACTGAACGCAAGACTATGAGCCGGGAGCAGCGGGAAGCAGAGAAACAGCGGCAGTTTGAATTGAAACAGCAGAAAAGGAAAGAGAAGCATAGGGGCAAATAGTAGATGTATTATTTATGAGAAGGTTATGAAGTGAATGAAAAAATGGTTGGAAAACGATTATATAATACGTTTGTGGTTGAGTAGTATTTTATTTGTGATAATGGGTGGGGCATTGTTTGTTGTTGCAAATAAAATTAAAAGTGTTGCGTTGCTTAATTTTTTTAATAGCGTAGGAGCAGTATTAATTGTTTCGGGGGTATATAATGTTATTTATGAATACATTTTAAAATTGAAACTTATTAATCTGATAGTTGAAAAAGTTAAGTTGAAGAATAGTATTGATAAAGTTGGTATCAATGATGTAATGCTAAGAAGTGATGATGTTCCATACAGAGAATTAATAAAGGAAACGATGTCAACGATGACAATAGTTCATGCATATGGGGCAACGTGGACAAGAAATTATATTGAAATAATTAAACAACAATGTTTACAAAGGAATTTGGATATTTCAGTTATATTGTTATCGACAAATTCTAAATTCTGCGACAGTATTGAGGCACATTATGGAAAAGAAAAAGGTAGTATGGTTAATTCTATACAAAGAGTAACTAAATATTGGGAGGATTTGGGAAAAGAAGTAAATGTGAAAAGTGTGGTAAAAGTATATTACTTTGATGGAAATCCGGTTCACTCACTGTATAAATTTGATGATAGAATTGTAGCTGTATCTAACAAAATAAGTAATAAATTATCTTTAAAATTGCCTTGTATTATTTGTAATCAGAAAAAAGATGTAAAAGAAGGATTATATTATATATATGAAGAAGAAATAAGAGAGTTAATAAGTGAGGGAAATTTAATATATTCAAATCAAGTAGGAGGGAAAAATGAACGGAACAAAGATATATAATGAAGAATACTGCGCTGCGTGTTATTTTAGAACGATTGCTGAATATCCGAAAAGAAAATGTCTAATACAGATAACAGAGAAATGTAATTTGTGTTGCGAACATTGCTTTGTATCAGCAAATAATATTGGACAGGAAATGGATATTCAAAAAATAAAAGATGTTATTCTTCCTCAACTTTTAAACAATAGTATTGCAAAAGTGACTTTGACTGGGGGTGAGCCATTTGTACATCCTAAATTATCAGATGTAGTAGAGTTGCTGCTTGCAAGTAATATTGCTGTTAGTATATGTACTAATGCAACATTAATTACCGAACAATTTTTAGAACGTTTTGAAAGTTATGATAATTTGCATTTTAATGTGAGTTTGGATGGCTTTTCGCCTTCGTCACATGGGAAATTTAGGGGAAACCAAAATCCAGAATTATATAATAGAATTATTAGCAATATTGAGCTATTAGGTAAGAAAGGACTGCTTAACGGGGTATTGGTTACTCCGAATATTTATTCATCGGTGCAAGAATATGTAGAACTATGTGAGTTTGCGAAAAAATGTCATGCTAAATATGTATTAATGAATCCATTATCGCAGTTTGGTCGCGGAGAAAAGACTATTAATTTGGCATTTGATAATCAACAAATGAATGAGTTGAGACAGGCAACTAAGAAATTTAATGATAATGATATGGAAATGGTATATATTAGATTCCCCAATAGTGAGAACAAGCCATTAAGTGAGTGCGTAGCAGGTAAGATAATGTATATTTTTACTAATGGAGATATTGCCTTTTGTCCGTATATGGTTTTTGCTGCAAAAGATTTTAGCAGTTTATATAATGTCAAGGATTTTATGTTAGGCAATATTTTTACAAAAGATTTTGATTGGGAAAAAAGTTTGAATAGTTATAAATTTCCAGTAAATTATGATGAGGTATGCTCGAAGTGTGAAAATCAGAAGTGTAAAAAAGGATGTTATGCGGCGAAGATATCATGTGGTAGTAGACTGGCAGAAAAAGACCATGATTTGTGCCCGTTGGAAGATGAGCAAAGGAGTTAGTGATGGGAATTTTTATTACGGTTGAAGGACCTAATGGGGTAGGAAAATCTACATTTATAAAAAGATTGGAAGAAATGCTTTCATCAGAGTATATGGTATTTTTAACAAGGGAACCTTCGAATTCAAATTTTGGAAATTATGTAAGGAAAAACGAGGAAATGTTGGGAGGAGAAGCATATGCATATTTGATAGCAGCAGATAGGTGTTACCATCTTAAAAATTTTATAGAGCCTGAATTAGAAAAAGGGAAAATCGTAATTAGTGATAGATATATAGAATCCAGCTTGGTACTGCAAGAATATGATGGAGTAAAGATAGATGATATTTGGCGTTTGAATTGCAATTTTATAATTCCAGATTTAAGTATAATTCTATTAGCCACGGAAGAAATATTGAAGTGTAGATTGCTTGAGCGAAATGAGTTAACTCGTTTTGAGAAAAAAATGACAAGAAGAGATGAAATAGAAAGGTACATAAAAGCGGCAAAGTTTTTAAAGGTTAAAGGATTTAATGTTGTGACTTTTTATAATGATACAGAATTGGAGTTGAGTAATAGTTTAAATGATGTCAAAGAATTTATTAATAACTTAGAAAGAGAGAAGGAAAATGGATAGAAAGATTAGTTTTTTGTCTTTGAATATTGGAAATCCATCATTGGATCGAGCAAAAAAGCAATGCGAATGGTTAGATAAGCGATCGGAAGATGTGTTTATTTTAACTGAAACGAAGAATAGCCAAGGATGTTCATATATAGAAGACTTTTTTTTACAATATGGATATGATTTGTTTTCTATGAATTCTTCGTTAGAATTTAGTTTGAGTTTTCCTAAATCTAAAACAGGAGATTTGGGAGTAATGATAGTTAGCAAGCATAAAATTGTAAAAAGTATGAATTTTTTTAAAGAAGATAGCATTTTTTATTCTAGGCAATTAGAAACTATTATTGATATAGATAATTTGCAAATAAGTGTGGTTGGCTTGTATGTTCCATCAAGGGATAGGAGTGATGAAAAAATTTTAAGGAAAAAAAGTTTTATTGATAGTATTGAAAAATTTATAACAGAGTCTGGAGATTTGTCTAGGGTAATTATGGGTGATTTTAATATTCTAGATAGAAATCATATACCGCATTACTCCACTTTTTTTGATTGGGAATACAGTTTTTATGATAAAATTATATACGAAGGGTACATTGATGCATATAAGTATTGTAACCATGAAAAACAAGAATATAGTTGGGTGGGTAGAACGAATGATGGTTATAGATATGATTATGCTTTTGCTTCTGCAGATTTAAGAGATAGCATATCGGGATGTAAATATATTCATGATACGAGAAAAAATGGTCTCACAGATCATTCTGCCATTGTTCTGGAATTAGAAATCAAAACTTTTTGATGGCGAAAAGGGATGAATAGTTGGCTCTATTTTGGCTCTAAAAATTTTGACTGGCACAAATACAATAGTGATTTTAAAAGATTATGGATAATAAATCCATCAAAAATCAGAGAAAAACAACCAGTTCAAGTTATCTGCCGAGGAGTTCGAATAACGGATAGAAATCTCGGAAGCCTTGATCTTACTGGGTTTCCGAGGTTTTTCTATCTGCAAAAGTTCCACCTGCGTTCCATTTTAAGCCCAAAAGAGGTAGAAATAGCAGGGTTTTGTGGGAAAAACAGTTAAAATTTACAGGTGGGATATATCAGAAAACTGCCGCATAGACGGAGATGGAAAATACTGTGTGGACAAAAGCGGAGTATTCTTTCTTTTCTGTGGAAGGACTGCTGGAAATCTGATTGCGTTTCGGCTGCCATATGGATATAATATGAATAAGGAAAGGAAGATGCGTATGCAGAAAAAGACACCGGATTATGACAATGTATTTAAGACAATGAAGATGAAACACAAAAGGTTGTTCGTCTCCGTCATCAATGATGTGTTCGGCAGGAATTATCCCAGAGATGTAAAAGTGGAGATTTTACCCTCGGAGGGTTATCTGACGGAAAATGAAACAGCGGACGGCAGCAAGGAAATAGAGGAACAGGTTTCGGATTTTCTAATTAGGATAGGAAGCGAGATTTATCTTCTGGAATGCCAGAGCTATGATGATGGTTCTATGGCGATCAGGATAGCGGAGTATGCTTTTATCGTAGCCAGACAGTTTGCAACATGGGATATTGGTCATGCAACAATCCCAATGCCGAGATTTTCAATTATTTATGTCAAGAGGACGGACAGGACGCCGAAAACAACAACGATTACCTTTACCTTTCCAGACGGACAGACGGTGGATTATCAATCGGACAATGTTATTTTAGCGGATTTTACAAAGGAAAAGATTGTTGAAAAAAGGCTGTTTCCTTACATCCCGTTTTATATTGCAAGATACGAAAAAGAAATTGCATCAGAGGGCGATATTGAAAAGGTCATTGAGGAACTGGCGTATTTTAGGGATGAACTGGTGCGTCTGCATCAGGCGGGGGAATTATCAGACGATGAACTGATAGACCTGAAAGGATTTGTAAACACTATCATTACACATATCACGAATGGCAATAAGAATGAAGAAAGGCTGGTGAATATTATGGGTGGAACCATTATTGAAACGGAATCTGAAAGATTGATGCGTGTGGGAGCAGCTCAGGGAGAAATTCAGGGAGCTGCAAGGATGATTGTTGAGCTTGGGCAGGAGGACGGACTTGATGATGCAATAATTATGAAACGGATGCAGGAAAAGATTGGGTTATCCTTAGAACAGGCAATGGCATATTTAAAGCAATATGGAAAGCAGCTTGTGTAAGGTAATGAATTTGATGTAACAATAAAAAATTTTTAGGCAGAGGGAAGTATTTCCGTAAAAGATGGAGATACTTCCCTTTTTGCGTGGAAAATTTCACCTGAAAGGAGAATGTCAATGTTGAAAAAACCAATGACAACGGAAGAACTGTTCGACAAGATTAAGGGTATCCTGAAAGAAAAAGGCAAGTTACCGGATATTTTAGATTACGGATTGGGAGCTTACCGCCCGATTCCCATTAAAACCTATGAATTTGACCTGAAAAGCAATCTTGCCTATGGAGGCAGCGAGGGGATTTATCTGGATCTGTGGATAGAATATTTTGAGGATGATAAAAAGCGTACAAGCAGTATCGGCACATTTAAAACGCTTCACGAAAACGAGGAAGCTATGCACATTATGGCTGCTTTGCTGGCAGATTTCATCCTTGAAGAAAGAGCCTATGTCAATGCAAATCTTGATGATTTTACTTGGGAAGGTGCGGACGTTTATCCGTTTGATGAATCGGGGAACAGGCTGAAATGGGGGTATTCCTGCAGCAATATGGAAGCTGCGCTAAAGCGGAAGGACGAACTGATAGAAAAGCATCCGCAGGTAATTGTAAGGGACAATGCGACAAGGAAAGAAAAGGTGTTTAAACAGCCAGCCCGAAAAGAAAAGGGAGGGGAAGCAAAAGTATGAGTCTGTATAATAAAAATGGCGGAAAAATACCAGAGATTACAGTGGAGGAAAGGCTTAAAGTCCTATTGACAAATGCAATTGGAATCTATGTGGAAGCACATTCTGACCGCTACAATAGCAGCAGCGAATTTCTGGAATTTCTGTATGGGGAGCTTGGCACTGACGAGGAAGAAATGAAAGAACTGGGTATTGAGTTATCCAATATTCTGTAGGAAAGAGAGGTTTTATAATGATTAAGTTGGAAAATGGGAGTTATATCATAGGGTTTGATGACGGATACCAGCTTGGGAAAACGTCTAATTTTGTATTTGACAACGGGGTACACAGGATTGGAAGCGTGGAACCGACTCTAAAAGAAAATTCCCTGTTTATGACGGGGAATTTTTTAAGGTCGGGGAAGGCAGGGCGGCTCTTACAGAGGATAAAATATCTGATGATACGGCAATGCTGCGGACAATGGCGGCTGTTGCTATGGAGCTTAGGAAAGCAGGAATCCATAAAGCGGAGATTGTGCTTGCGGTAGGTCTGCCGTTTTCAAACTATGGCAGGGATAAGCTGAAACTGATTGACTATTATAACCGGAAGAACAGACTGGATTTTTCATACGAGGATGAAGACTACTCCGTAGATATAACAAAAGTGATTGTCTGCCCGCAGTGCTATTCAGCAATCGCTTCAAGGCTCGGTAACATGAAGGGCGACTACCTGATTGTGGATATAGGGAGCAAAACAACGGATGTTGTATATGTGCAGAACGGGCGTCCTGTTGAGAGTAAGTCCATTACAATCGAAAAGGCAATGGTGAAGTGGATAAAGGAGATCCAGCGTGAAATGAAAGTCCAGACAGGGAAAGACATACCGGAGCATGAGGTGATGAAGATTGCGCTGAAGGAGGACAGCAATCTTCCGGCGGCTTATGCGGAGCTGATCCGTGGGATGCTGCGTGAGAAGATACATTCACTGGAATTGGAACTTGCGGAACGTGGATACAGCCTTGACTATATCAATATCATCTATGTGGGCGGCGGTGCGCTGATGGCGCGTGATTATGCCGGGAAATACAGGGGCTATACGGCGTATGATTGTGACCTGTGCGCAAATGCAAAAGGATATGAATTTCTTGCCAGTCAGATAGAAAGAAAGCAGGTGGCATGATGGCAGAACAGCAGAAATCCATATTTATCCGTTTTAATATGGATGATAAAAACGACAGGGAGCTTTATATGAAACTGACAGGGGAAGCGGGCAGTTCCGCTTCCCTGACTGCTTACGTCAAGAGGGTGCTTGAGGAATATTTTACCCTGAACATCAAGATTGCGGACAGACAGGAATTTCATAGCCAGATGCTTTCTGCTGTCAGGGAGGAAATGCAGTCGCAGGGGATGAAGCTGGTGGGCGCACTGCTCGCAGGAATTGGAACGGGCGTTGTCCCGGTGCAGCGGAAAGACAGCGAACCTGCAGAAACAGCGTTGCCGGAGGTCTGTGAAAAACTGCCGGAGGAACTAAGCGGCGTGCTTGATTTTATACGTTAAAAAGTTATGGCAGCCATGTTGTGAAGTGCAGCGATAGAAAGTGCAATAGGCATTTTGACAGAGTGCCTGTTGCACATACGCTGTCAGGTGCAAGCAGAATGTTGCAAAACGGATATTTTTTTCAGATTTATTGCATATATGCAACAAAATATAGCAGATGTGTGGCTTATGCGATTAAGCCACATTGCATGACTGGCTTATTATATGCGGCAGAGCTTTCAGCAAAAGATACTCCGGGCAGATACATAGGATAGATTTCTTATGGTTTCGACATCATTTTACAAATCTGTAAAACATAATATGCCATTTTCCACCAAATCTTAAACTATAGGAAATAGTATTTATGGGAAGTGAGGTATTAAAATGGTAGAATTTGGCACACGGTTGCGACAATTAAGAAAGGAAAGGAATCTGACACAGAAACAGCTTGCGGCACAGATCAGGGTACAGAACAGCATCATCTCATTTTATGAAAACGGGGACAGGCTGCCATCCCCAGAAACAATCAAAAAACTTGCGGCGGTTTTTCATGTAAGTGCAGACTATCTTATGGGGATAAAGAAAAAGGAGTCCATAGACGTGACAGGTCTGGATGAGGACGATAAGAACCTTGTGAGGACGCTGGTAAATACCCTTAGAGAAAAAAATGCCAAATGCCAAAAAAGGAGTTCCGGCAATAATTGGCTGTAATTCCTTATTTTTTGCCATTTTCTCCCTCGGATGCAGATTAAAAGGAAGGAAAGGGTAACGCATGAAGAAAAGAAAAAAATATGGTAAGGTACTGCTGACGTTTGTTTTGGTGGTAGCTCTTTTTACTGTGCAGGGATTACAGATTGCGGCGAATGCAACACCAGATTTATCTAATCCCACAGTCACCGTTTCTGATTATGAGCAGTTTATGGAGGCGGTGCAAAACGCACAGGATGGGGATGTTATTGGCTTAACTACAAATATTTATATTACGGGGGAAAATATAACGGTTGGTAGTGATGATAAACATATCTATTTTGTCAGAACAGATGAATTTGGGGCACTGGTATTTGGTGATGGAAGTTTTATAATGAAGAATGTTACATTGGATGGGAAGGCTAGTCCGGGGCAAGGTGCTATACTGACTGTAAGGGAAGGACACCTGACGGCTGATAATGTTATTTTTCAGAGATGCGATGGCAACTTTGGGGGGATGCTGGTTGATATGGGTGGTTCGGCAGAACTTAGCAACTGTACATTTGAAACAAATTATTCCATGTATGGGAGCCATATTACGGTTCAAACGGGAACTATACAGGTAAACAGTAGCATTTTTAACAATGGCTATAGCTACGGGAATGGTGGGGCAATTAATATAGGACCACAGGGAAAAGTAACAATATCATCCAGTGTAATTTGTAATAATACGTCAAAATTATATGGCGGAGGCATATACAATAGCGGTGCTTTGACTATTGATAGAACAGTAATATACGATAATACGGCTCCTAATGGTTCAGATATAGCCAATACGAAGACATCACAATTTCAAATAGACAGCCTTGATGATGTAAGGGCTTTGTATGAAGCAAGAAGTATTGTTCCTAAAGAATGGGTTTTAGACAGTAATAATCCCGATTCTTCTTTTGATACCACAAGTGCTACATCTCTTATGAAACTGGTTTATGAAATAAAAGGTGAAGAACCACCAAGTACGGAGGAACCGCCAAGTACGGAAGAGCCGCCGAGTACGGAAGAGCCGCCGAGTACGGAAGAACCACCAAGCACGGAGGAACCACCAAGTACGGAAGAGCCGCCGAGTACGGAAGAACCACCAAGCACGGAAGAACCACCGAGTACGGAGGAACCACCAAGTACGGAGGAGCCGCCAAGTACCGAAGAACCGCCGAGTACGGAGGAGCCGCCAAGCACCGAAGAACCGCCAAGTACGGAAGAACCGCCAAGCACCGAAGAACCACCGAGTACGGAAGAGCCGCCAAGTACCGAAGAACCGCCGAGTAGTGAGCAACCGCCGAGTACGGAGGAACCACCAAGTACGGAAGAACCGCCGAGCAGTGAACAGCCTCCAAACGGAGATGACAAAAAGGATGATACAAGTTCTGGCGGCGATAATTCTGGCAGTGGTACAGGAAGCTCCACAACTAATTCAAGTACAGACAACTCGAAAACAGATAATTCAAAACAAACGGATTCGCATAACTCTACTACAAACAATTACTATACATATAATAATCCAGCAAGCAGCACTAATACGGGGAAAGACTCGACAAGTGGGAAATCCAGTTCGGCGACAAATAATATTACAGTAGCGTCAACTGCCGATACGAAAACACAAAATTCATCTTCGGCAAAAGAAGATACCGTTACAGAAGTTAAAGAAGATGATAACGCAGCTCCGAACGTACAGATGCCGGATAATATTAAGCTGAATCTTCAATATGTAGATGTAATATATGAGATGACAGACGGAAGATCAAATATTGAAATTTCGACTTCTACACAGCAACAAGCGAATGCCGCTATGACAAGTGCAAGCCAGCCTGTTATGGAATCGGCGGCAGTTCAGGAACGGTCAGTTATGCAGACCGCCAGTGCCTTTTCGGATAATATGCCACAGCAGGAAACATCTTCTATTGATTGGTATGAGGTAATAAAAATACTATTATTAGCGGCACTATTTATAGTTATAGTTCCGAAGCCTAAGCATAAAGTGATTTCCCCAAGTGAGATTGATGCGCCACGACCTAAACACAAAGAAGAAAAAAGCAAGAAAGAAAAGCGCAGGAAAGAAAAGGAATAAGAGGTATCTGGAAAACTGAAGCAAGACAAATGTATATTATAATCCTGAAAGAGCAGTGGACTCCGGTTCACTGCTTTTATCATATTTTCAGGAGGATTTTTAAAATGAGTGAAAGACAGAAAGACAGGGTATCAAAAGCGCAGGACAGGGCATTAGAAAGGCTGGATTATATCCTTGAAACAATTCCGGCGCTGGATTTTGTTGAAATTGTCGGTCGTATGGGAGGCGATACGGTTACTTACAGGGTGTATGATGATGGTTCCATGTATGAAAGGTAATCAGCAGGTATTCAGGAGGTCAGTTATGGGAAATATTTTGGATGCGTTTGCGCAGGATGAACTTCATGTGATCCCGTCAGAGGAAATACGAAGCCCCAAGCATCAGAAATTATATGACAGGGTTTGCGAGCTTCAGGAGAAGCTGGAAGAAAAATTGAATAATGAAGAAAAGGAACTTTTTAACGAGCTTATGGATGTTATGGCTGATGAAAACTGCTGCTATGCACAAAGCAAATTTATCAGAGGCTACCGTCTGGGAACATTGATGACTATGGAAGTAATGGCAGGGCAGGAAACTTTCTTCGGCAGAAACGGATAAAAGTAGGATGATTGTGGCAATTACTAGGAGGTTTGGCATGGCAAGATTAGATTACGGAAAAGAGGTTTTTGAAAAAATCAGTGTATGCGGCATAGAATGTGAATTTAATGATATGCGTATAGAGCGTAGTACCGTTCCAGAGGGGAAATATCATTATGAAGTTGCAGGAGATGATGACAGCGGCGGTGATCCGGCAAGGGTTAAGCCGGCAATTCTGGTTAATTTCTTCGGCACGCTGATTTGTGACAGACCGTTACCGATTGGGGCTGATGGCGTACTATGGCTTATGGATGGTGATTTCGTATGGCTGTAAAAATTTGTGAGCGCATTGGCGTCTGTAAAGTTGATACAGATGGGAATATCATTGAGTTACAAAGAGAGTTCTTTAGTCAGGGATGGGTATTCAAGGATTGGGAGGCATTTCGGAACCGATCAGATACCCCCTGCTATGTTCCAGAATTGGATGATGCTGTTTATACAAGGAATGACTTTATGGCTCTCTGTAACAATCAGGAAGAAATTGCAGAAGAATTATTTTATGAAGTGGACTGGCAAAGTCCTTGTACGCTTATGAATGACTGGGAGATTGCCGGAGAGATTGATACTTGTAGGAAATGTGGAAAACTCTTTATGGCATACAATGTGAAGAAATGTCCGTATTGCGAGGCTGATGTATTGAAAGAATAAGAGTATTGGGGATAGAGGATAGAAATCTTCTATCTCCTGATGTTGTATCTAAAAAATTTTTTGTTAGTTTTACAAAGATTTCACCACTTTACAAGTTTTTGAACAAAAAATGCCGTATGAGACACTTTGGTGTATAATCCTGTTTTTAACAGTTGTGTAGAAAATGAATCGCTATAACCCCAGTGTTTATGCGGGCTACAGCGATTTAAGCTTTAGAAATGAAATATAGTAATTTATTCCCTGCCTTTACTTCTTTTTTGGATTCCCCTCATCTTTTGCTTGGTGATGAACTGATAGTCAGTACGAATCCCACAAACCTCATGCAGGGCATCAGTCAGCTTTGAACGTCTGTAAAGCGGCATATACCCCTGGTCTTCGATGTCTGCGAAATCCATTTCTTTCAGCGTCCCCAGGATTTCCTCACAGGTATAGCTGCCTCCCAGCTTTTTTTCCAGGATGCGGTAGACGAGGAGTGCGAGGAAGCAGGTCAGGAAATGGGCTTTGAGCCTGGCTTCCAGGCGCACGAATGCAGGCCTGGCCTCGAAATCCGTCTTCATGATGCGGAAGCATTCCTCTATCCGCCACCGTCCTTCGCTGACCTTGAGTATAGGGGCTACGTCATCATCCAGAAGGTCGGTGCATACAGCATACAGTCCGTCATATCTGGCCTCTTCTGCAATCTTCTCCTCATCCAGAAAATACTTGATGCCGGCCGCCTCGCCATCCTTTGTGACCGCCAGTTTCCCGACGAACCTGGCCGGATCGTTGGGGTTCTTCCTCTCCGCCTTCCTTTTCCCGGCCTCGACCATCTTTTCGGCACGTTCCACCTGCCGCCTGCGGATTTCCTTCTGGTAAGCGGCATACTTGGGGGAGTAGGTAATGATCAGCCTTTGGTGCAGCTTTTTGGTCGTATAGGGACAGTCTTTATAGAAGAGGCTGTCTTTATCCTCCCCGATTTCAGACAGTTCGACTGCCTTGTCATCAGACAGCCGCCGGAAGCCGCTGCCGTCAAGCGCCCACTCCCTGTCCTCTGCGGGCAGTTTTTTAATGGACTGCGTTACGATAAACGACCTTTCCCCCATATGGTTGAATTCCCGGTTCCCTTCCGAACCCAGGCCTGCATCGCAGCAATAGATGAACCTGGAGTGGCCGAATTTCTGCAGGACTGTTTTTTCCAGGGGCTTCAGGGACTGCTGTTCGTTCTGGTTCCCCGGGAAGATGGAGAAGGCCAGGGGGATGCCGTCCCCGTCCGTGAACATCCCCATCTGCACGATGGGGTTGGGGCGGTGCTCCTTGCTCTTTCCATATTTTTTGCTTCCGTCTTCCTGCTCTATCTCAAAGTAATAGTTCGTGCAGTCATAGTAAAGGACGCCGTCATTCCTGTCTATCTGGAAGTTGCTGTTCTTATAGGCTTCCGACTGTATGAAGTCGCATTCGGCGGCAAGTACGTCCAGGGCGCGGTAGACGTCATGCTCCCCATAGGAAGGTTTTTCAAGATAATCCATTGCTACTCTGTAGGAGGCGCGTTTGCTTCCCGGCTCCAGTATTCTGGTATAGATCAGATCCGACAGTATGGCATTGAGGTCATACTGGAATTTATGCCGTTCCCTGATCTTCCGGCAGGCCTGGTCGAGCCGGAGTCCATAATAGATGGACGGGAGGAAAAGGTATCCGCCCTTATAAAGCTTCTGACAGTCGTAATCCAGCTGTCTGTCAGCATGGAAGGGCACAAGGACAGTCCTTGCCTCTTTTTCTTTTTTGTAGTTTTCTGTCTCCAGTCTGGCCTGTTCCCTTGCCCACTCCATCACACCGTCCCTGTCAGCGCCGAGCGCTTCGGCAAGCTCTTTGAGGGTGCCCAGTTTCCTGATCCTTTTGGAGGTGCTTTTGCCGTTGCTGTCTATGTAGGACTGGGTTATATAAAAGGACTCTGAATTCTTAGATTTAGATGTTGTTACCTTCATATCGCATTGCCTCCATATAGCGTCTCACTATATATTACCATATATTGCTATATTTATCAACAGGAAATTTGACAAAAAAATACAGGCTTTATGCGGCCTGTAGGTACTTTTTGCGTTATGAAGCTGTCAAAGACCCGAGGGGAATCATGAAAGCCTTATGGAACAGAAAGGATTTTATTATAAGCTGTATGCGGCACAATTTGAATAAGAACGGTTTGTATGGGTAGCAAAGTTGTGGAAAAATGGTATAATTAAAATGGTACAAATTTCTATGCCAATAACCACAATGGCGGAACGGGATAGAAGCAAGCTATTAGAGAGGAAAGAGGAGGAGTACATCAGAATGGACAATGCATATTATACACCGGCACAGATTGTTGAGATAACCATAAAAGCAGCAAAGGGGAAAGCGAGGCTTTCTATCATAAAGTGCATACTGCTTGGCATGATAGCGGGGGCATGTATTGCTTTCGGAGCGGCATCAAGCAGTGCGGCGATACATAGCCTGTCTGACCAGGGGATTGCGAAAACCCTTGCGGGCTGCATTTTTCCGGTGGGTCTTATGATGATTGTGCTTGTGGGAGGTGAATTGTTCACTGGAGACTGCATGATGATACTGGGGGTGGCGGATAAGAAAATTTCTGCCCGTTCCATGATACGGACGCTTGCTATTGTATATTTCAGCAATATGGCAGGAGCCGTGCTTGTGGCTGGGTTGATCTACTTTGGCGGGCTTCTGGATTACACCGACGGTATGCTGGGGGCGTTCCTGATAAAAGGAGCTTATGCAAAGGTGAATATCGCTCCCATACGGGCAATCTGCTCCGGTATTTTGTGTAATATTCTGGTGTGTATAGCAGTGTTTATGGCATCTGCCGCAAAGGATGTTGCAGGGAAGGTTCTTGCCATCTTTTTTCCAATCTGCGCATTTGTCATCGGAGGCTTTGAGCACTGTGTGGCGAACATGTTTTATATCCCCGCAGGCATGATAGCCGCCATGAACGATACCTACAGGGCGAGGGCAGAAGAGCTTTACGGCATTACAGCGGAGGAGCTGGCAGCACACTTAAATCTGGGCGGATTTGTGTCAAACCTCATTCCCGTTACCATAGGAAATATCCTTGGGGGCATGGTATTTTTTGCGCTTCCTCTTTACGCTATTCATAGAAGTAAAGCGTTAAACGGGACCTAATAGGCGACTCTTGCGGATGGTATTTTTACGGTGAAAAGTGTTTTTCCATGTCTGGAAGAGAAGTAGTGATTGTATGGTTTGTTATGTTTTGAAATTTACAGTGATTTTTGTGACGGCGCTTCCTTTTTATCTTTTTATCCGCAGACCTTGGAGGCGGTTTGAAAAGAGAGAATTGTTTCTTGCTGTTTTCTGGCTTTTTATGATAGGGCTGCTGCTTCTGGCTTTTGAAGGGAACTATGGGACTCCGGCGGAAATGCTGCAAAGTGCAGCTATGCGTATTTCTACCGGGGAAAATATTAATCTGATTCCGTTTCATACCATCAGGGGCTTTTTCGCGGATTTTACAGAGGATGCTTTTCTGATAAATATTGTGGGAAATATTGTGATGTTTCTGCCCTGGGGCTTTGGGCTGATGTTATTGTGGAAGAAAAACCAATCCCTGGGGAGGGGAATAGCACTTTCTTTTCTGCTGACTGCCTTTATAGAGACAAGCCAGCTGTTTATCGGCAGGAGCGTAGATGTGGACGATTTGATTTTAAATTTTGCCGGAGGGTGTGCAGGGGAGCTGCTCTATTTTGCGTTGCAAAAAAGGTATCCACAAATAAGGAAAATTGCAGAATAAAACAGGAATGTCTTTTGATGAAAAATACGAATTCCTGCGGACTGTTAATCAAGCAGATTCATACCACAGTAGAGAGAACACTGCATGACCTTAAAGGAACTGGAGAAAACGCTGCTGCTTGCCCAGTCCACAATCGACGGAACGGCGGCAAGGCTAGAGGCAATGGGGGCTGCGGTTTCCTCCCTGATTGTTAATGTGTCAAGACAGGGGCCTGTGTATATTCCCGCTCTGAAATAAAAAATAAGGATAAGAAATCCTGTATCGGGAAAATCCGGTATGGGATTTTTTATGTGCGCCCAGTATGGGCGCAATCTAATCGGTGAAAGTCCGTAACACGCCCTAGTAGTGGGAAGTGTATAGCCAAGAGCAAGGGTGTCCATTGTGAGGTGGAATCTGAAGAAAGCTTTAGGCAAAGTTCTGGTCTGACGAACTGGTGTTAGTATATAAGTGCGCATGACGCGCTGAAACAATGTCAGCAGAATGTCAATGATGGATATGTGTATGTCGTGGGTATGGATTTAGAGAAATTTTTTGATACGGTGTGCCAAAGCAAGCTGATAGAGGTGTTATCAAAAACCATCAAAGACGGGCGGGTAATATCGCTGATACACAAATATCTCAATGCAGGGGTTATCAGCGGAGGGATATTTGAAAAGACAGAAACAGGAATGCCACAAGGCGGACCGCTAAGTCCATTACTTAGTAATGTCATGCTGAATGAACTGGACAGGGAACTGACACGCAGAGGGCACAGATTTGTGAGGTATGCGGATGACTGTGCGCCACGAAAGCGTGTCCAAGTAGCGTAGCTACTTGAAGACAGCTATGCTGTACAGCATCTGTTTTTCCATATCCTGCCCCTCGTTTTCTTAATGCAACAGCCCCTTTCGTTTACTCTGCCATATCCACAATTATAATGCTGGAATCGCCCTGCTTTGCCTGTTCTATTACCGCTGCCGCCAGCTTCTGAAAGGATCCGTAAGAGGAAGTCGCCCCGGTCAGCGCATCAATTTTACCATCTCCCTGCCCGTCTAAAAGCTGGCTGGCATAGAAGCGGGTATACTCATTGGGATAAGTTCCGGTGGTATGCAGCATCGCCTGCATATAGGTGTTATCCCAGCTTTTGACAAAACCGCTGGCATTTTCCGCATTATATTCCACCGAAACAATATTTCCGCCCTTGACCATAATCGTAATATATTCTTTCCAGCCGTGGCTGAACTCGGAAGCCTGAGCAGTATAATAACCATCCTGAAGACCTGTCTGCTCGCCGCAGCCTGTAAGCAGCATAACTGAAAAAATCAACGTTATGCCAAACATCCGTCTCATCATTTCTCTTATCTTCTTCAATGTTATTCCTCCTTCAAAGCAAATTTCTTTACCTGCATCTGAAGCTCTTCAGATTCCTTTGCCAAAAGCTCGCTGGACTGGCTTGTTCCAACGGCACTTTGCAAATTCCTGTCGGCGATGGATGAAATTGTCGCAATCCTCTCTTCCATGCTAATCAGCGCATTCTCCTGCCCCTGTACTGCCGCTATCAACTGGTCTGATATTTCACTGATTTCAGTGGAAACACCGTAAATGGCCTGCAGAGATTCCGCCGTACTGGCGTTCAGTTCCACGCCTTTCTGGATAACAGCCTTGGTATTTGCTACGATAGCCATCGCGTTTTGAGCTGCCTGGGCGCTTTTGCCTGCCAGCTCCTTCACCTCCTCGGCTACAATGGCAAATCCGCGGCCCGCGCTTCCGGCCCGCGCTGCCTCCACAGATGCGTTCAGCGCCAGAATATTGGTCTGGAATGCAATATTATCAATGGCTTTGGCAATACTGGTAATTTCCTGGGCGTTGGAGCTGATATTGCTCATTGCGTTAGAAAGGGCGTCCATCTGCGTATTCGCTTCCTGCACCTTTCTGGTGATTTTACTTGTCATAGTATGCGTCTGGTCACTGCTCTCAATTACGCCGGCAAGCTGTTCCTTGACATGGGTCACTTCATCAACCAGTACCTCGGTCGCCTGATTTTGCTCTAAAGATGCCTGATGAAGCTGCCCTGACTGTCCGCTCAGTTCTTCTGCCATTTGGGCAAGGCGGGCCGCAGCCGCCCGAAATCCCGATATCGTCTTATTCATGGATGCGAGAATCGTGACGAGGCTGTTACGAATCAGCGTGAAATCACCTTTATACTGAACCTGAGGCTCAATTTGCAGGTTGCCGTCCGCAACACCGCTTAATACCTGATGGATATCTGATATGTACCGGTTAACGCTTCCTACCGTATCTGCCAATGTTCTGGTCATAATCTCAAGCTCATCCCCTGACCTGATATGCGCCACCTCAGTATGCAGATCCCCATCGGAAAGGCCGAGCATTCGGTTTGTCACATTCTTCACCGGTTTGGATATTGACCGGGCCATCCGCAGAATCACCAGAATGGATATAAAGAGCACCGCCAGCGTACATATTCCTGCAACTATCATCGCCCTGTTTATCAGATTATTGTAATCCGACTTTGGCACCTGGATAACCAAAGCCCACTGTGTGCCATGAATGGGTGAAAAAGCCACCAGCATCTGCTGTCCGTTTATGTCAAATTCTGTTGAACCGGTCTCCCCTGTGGTCACGCTCTTGATCGCTTCCTCATTTCCACCGCCAAGTTGCAGCAGCGTACTTTTGGCTTGAACCTTTGACTGGTCCGGATGGCCTGTGACAATTCCTTCACGGTTAACCATATAAGCCATGCCGTTTTTTCCTATATTTATACTGCTTAGCACATCATTCAGCATATCGTATTTATAGACGCCTACCAAATAAAAAGCGGTTTCGCCGTTTTCCTTTACCGGCATCCCCATAGTGATGCCCAGTTTATCCTGAAAAATGGTACTGTTATAGATCGTCAGATTATCTGTTTCCTTAAGCATTGTAAAAAAGCCGTCATCCAGACTTTCCGGCGCACCGTCTATTCCCTGGACCAGTCTGCCGCTTAAGTCATAGAGAGCAATCGTATAAAATTCGTAAATCTCGGTTGCTTCTGTCAAAACAGCCTCCCATCCGTCCGCTGCCGTCTTCCCATCATGCCCGGATTCCGCTGCGTTTCCTCCGATATCAACTATGTTCATTCTCGAATCGCCGGCGAGCATCATCATGCGCTCCGCCAGCATGCGAATATTTGCCTCCACTGTCTTAGCTGACTGTCTGGCCATTGGCTGCAGGCTGTCCAGTAAAATACTGTTTGCCAGCGAGTGCATGGAAAGCGCCATAATCACACAACATACAGCCACCAAAATCAAAATGTTGAGTGTGGTGTTCCTCAAAATCCTTCCGTTAAGACTTTTCCTCGTATTTCGACTAATGCGAGAGTCTGACAGTTTCGTTCCCATTTCACATTACTCCTTTTCCTTAACATTTTCCCTGAACATAATAAAAGGCCCACTTCCCATTCGGCAATCCCCTTAAAAAGAACCTGCCTGCTATGGATAACAGAATTTTTTCATTATCATAACACGAATCTTCAAGAAAGAAAAGCCCTCTTGGCCATTGAAATCAAATTTGCCTGATAGACTCTTTTTCAGAAAAACAATTAAAGGAAGATACTCTGTATGTGTCGCTGCATAGTATATGTGCAAATTCAATAGGGAGAATTGTTTACAGATGGGAAGAGGTAGAAAGAGATTATGGTGAATCGGCAGCTCCTATTCCAACGTATATTCAAGGGCAGGGATACTTTTCCTGGAAAATGAATGGAGGCCTGAAACAGCAATAAACCGCTCTGATATTACGAGAGTTCCCGTTAATTGTTTTGGTGTTAATCGAGGGTATCCTAAATAAATATCAGATGCATGATTATACTTTTGATCTTACCGGCAGGTTATATAATATGAATTATTCGTTAAAGGAATGGAGGGAAATATGGATTCCAGAATTAAATAAATGGATGAATATAAATCTGAAGACCTTTTTGGCGGAAAGAATGAATTTTTAAGAAAACCTCAAGAGGCAATAACTGCTGATAGACGTTACCGCTATATGTATGAGTATAATGATACTATAATTTTGAATAGATACTGGAATGTTTATTTTCAGGATTATTATCACATGACAATTAACTATGAGGAAAGACAGTCGATTTCCTTTTGCGAAAAATCAGAGACTGAGACAGAAAGTACATTGGATTTATTCCCGCCCATGCTTTTTTGCAATGCGGCGAATGACAGCAGCCGTCAATACATATGCGCTGAAGATAAATTTCTGCGGAAAGACATTACGATAGATCATCCATTTGTAAAGTGGATTTTAGATAATGCGAATTTACTGAATCAATATTAGAGAATGGAAGTATCCGGTATTCTGACCATTTTGAGGTATATATTGCAGAATAGAAATAGAGGAAGCTATGGAGAAGAAAACCAGAAAAAATGATATGATACTGATTGCAGTGCTGGCGGTAATTGCACTTGTGTCCTATGCCGTAATCGGATTTTACCAAGGCGCGAACACAAAAAACGGCGTAGCGGTGGTTACCATCGACGGTGAAGAATATGGGCGTTACCCTTTGATAGTAGAAATTACGGAGAAAATTAAGCTGCCGGACGGTTCCTATAATGTATTGGAAATTAAGGATGGTAAAGCTGATATCACAGCTGCCTCCTGTCCGGATGGCATTTGCGTCAATCACCAGGCAGTCAGCAAGCATGGACAGAGCATCGTATGTCTGCCGAACAAGGTTGTCGTAGAGATTGAAAATGGTGAAGAATCAGATATAGACTTTATGGTGAATTAGAGAGAGTGTGTATATGAAGACGAAAAAGATTGCGTATCTGGGGCTGCTCATTGCTCTGGCGTTTGTATTTTCCTATATTGAGTTTTTGATTCCGGTGAATATCGGTGTACCGGGTGCAAAGCTGGGACTGGCGAATCTGGTGGTGATTGTGGCACTGTACACACTTGGAGAAAAGGATGCTTTTCTTTTGTCGGTGATAAGAATCGTGCTAGTCGGATTTACGTTTGCAAATATGGCAAGTATGATTTACAGTCTGGCTGGAGGTGCTTTGAGCTATTTTGCCATGGTAATCGCGAAGAAAACAAAGTTATTATCCATGAGCGGCGTGAGTGTCATCGGTGGTGTGTTTCATAACGTGGGACAGATTATTGTTGCGATACTGGTGTTAGAGACGACAAGCCTGATTTATTATCTTCCAGTACTTTTGATTGCGGGAATTATATCCGGTGTGGTAATCGGCATCTTAGGCGCGATGGTTACAAAACGGATAGGAAGTATAGTAGAGCGATAGATTTATAAACACATGGTCTGAACACTGTATAATACAGAAAAAAGCTTTTCATCAATGGCAGGGAGGCTGTAAAAAAGGGAAAATGGCAGTACAAGACCGAGAAAGAATATCTCTGCGTCAAAGACAGCGAGGAACGGGGCTTTACCGCCACCGAGTTCAAGCAGGCGCAGGGTTATGAACGGGTGTCTAAGTACCCCAAAAGCACCAAATTCGGCAGGCAGAACCCCATCACGGAACGCTGGAACAGCGACGAACAGCTTGTTCTGTGGCGGGCTGCATGGACGGGACGGATGTGGCAAACCGACATCTGGAGCGTTCCGGCCACGAAGAACGCATCGACCATCGCAGCCATGCCGAGCGTGGCCTGCTGGAACGGCCTACGGTCCATGAGGGTGTGGTTGCCAGAGCTATGGAGAAAAAAGGCATCATTTCTGACCGGTGCGAACTGAACCGGCAGATTAAGGCGGACAATGCCCTGCTCCGGGAACTGAGAGGACAGGTCAAAAAGTTGGTGCAGGCGGTCAGGAACACCCTCCCGGCGCTTGCCGAGGCCATGGAGAATCTGCGTTCGGAAAAGAATTTGCTTCTGGCGTCGCTGGCATATACCGAGGAAGATGCCGCCGATAAATTTCCCAAGGACATTGCAGCTATGGAGCAGAGCCTGAAACGGTTGGAGAAACAGGAACAGAAATATTCCACCGAGCTGGACGTTGCCTTGACCGAGTATGCCGGGCTTCGGGAGCAGGCACAGGGCATTGATCCGGTGCAGCTCTACGAAGCAAGACAGGCCATCCGCCCCGGTAAGGAGCAGGAAGCGGAGAACCGGGCACAGCAGGTTTATGGTGAAAAGTACAACCCGCTTCTGATGTTTGACAGCAAAAAGGCGGTTTCCCGTATGCTGTATGAAGATATGGAGCGACAGGCCGTGCGGAAGTTGGTGCGGCAGGCGCAGAAGGAGCAGCAGACCCATTATAAGAGAAAGCACAAAGAGCAGGAACGGTGATTCCTGCTCTTTGGTATTCTTCATGTAATCTGTTGTTGATTATTTGCGGCTGAAAATCTCTTGAGCCTTTTTCATGTTTTCCCGAATTTTAACACCGAACGGACAGTTGGGCTCACACCGTCCGCACACCAGGCAATCGTCCGCCGTAGCCGAAAGTGCCCAATAATGCTGCGCCACCGTTTCCGGTACAGTGTCCTGTTGGGTCGCCAGATCCCAAAATTTGGTGACAGCTGCAATATCAATATGGGCAGGACAGGGCTGGCAGTGGTTGCAGTACATACAGCGCCCGGTCATGTGAATGGTATTTCCACCGCTGAAAATATGGGCATAGCTGCGCCCTTCATCGGTCACATCGTAGTATTTTACTGCCTCCAGCACTTCTTCCACGGTGTGGCAGCCGACAATCACAACTTTTACGCCGTTGCGGTCCAGACAATACTGAATACACTGAGGAACCGTCATAGCCACGCCAAAGGGGGAGCTCTCTGCTTTCAGCAGCGTACCGGCTCCCAAGGGCTTCATAACGGTAATCGCTACGCCTTTGGCTTCACAGGCAGAATATAGCTTCTGACGTGCTTCATCTACAACCAAGCCGCTCTTTTCCATTCCCTTAAATTCCATCAGGTCGTAAATATCGGTGTCGGCTGCCTCCATATCGTAGGCGGGGTTGATGCTGAACATCAGAACGTCGATCCAGCCGCTCTCCACGGCTTTCAGGGCAATGTGCGGATTGTGGGAACTCATGCCGATATGCCGGATAACGCCCTTATCCTTCAATTCCTTTGCATATTCCAGAACAGGTCCTTCAAAAACGGTCTGGAAATCTTCTTCACTGTCAATGTAGTGGATCATGCCAACGTCGATATAGTCGGTATGCAGGCGCTCCAGAAGATCGGCAAAGGAACGCTTTGTCTTTTCGATATCACGGGTACGGGTGTACTGACCATCCTCATAAATGGTGCAGAGATGTCCCTGGATGATAAACTGATCCCGACGTCCCTGCAAGGCGACACCGAGGTTATCACGGGTAGGAGCCTGCGGCATGAAGATGTCGATGTAGTTGATCCCATGTTCCAGTGCCGCATCCACGATTGCCGTGCTTTCTTCAGCGGTCAGGCCGTTGAACCACTCGCCGCCCAACCCGATCTCGCTGACCTTTAATCCGGTCCGCCCCAAAGTTCTGTATTTCATAAGCCAAAGTTCTCCTTTCTTTTGGTTTCAAAATTGCCGCAGCAGACCTGTAAAATCCGCTGCGGCAATCTATCCGCTTTAGTCTTCCTGCTTGGTTTTGGCAATCACGATTTCACGGACGCAGACGTTCTGCGGCATCTGATAAGCAAACCAGGCGCAGTCCGCAATCTGGGAAGGCTCTAGTCCGCCCTCGATGCTCTGCTTCCAGAGATTATAGTTGTCCTTGATCTCCTGACTGGATGTATGGGAGAGAAGCGGTGTTTCCACAACGCCGGGGGCAATCACGATCATGCGGACATTGCTGCCGGAAACCTCTTTGCGCATACTCTCGGTAATGGCATGAACCGCATATTTGGTCCCACAATAAACAGAGTGGTTGTCGAAAGTTTTTCTTCCGGCAATGGAACTGATGTTGATGATGGTTCCCTCGTTGCGGGCCATCATGTCAGCCAGCACAGCCTTTGTTCCGGCCAGAACGCCCTTAACATTGACGTCGATCATCCGGCTCCATTCCTCAAAGTCCTGCTCTGCCGGATAGCCCAGCAGCATCAGACCGGCACAGTTGATCAGCAGATCCGTCTTTCCGTACAGATCTTCCGCCTCTTTGATAGCGGCCTGCATAGCGGAAAGGTCAGTGACATCTACGCTGCGGCAGAGGCAGTTGGGCAGATTCAGCTCTTCCATCACTTCTTTTCTTCTGGCCAGCATCAGGACAGGATGCCCCTCGCTGGAAAAACGCTTGGCAAACTCCATACCGATACCGGAGCTAGCTCCAGTAACAACAACTAATTTCTTCATCATAAAATCTCCCTTCAATTCTGGTTTGTAATGGTATCACAAGCCTCTTTCAGCTGATCGAGCACGCCATCCTGCGTCATCAGCTCGCCCGGCTCGTAAGCGGAGAAGGACAGGGAAAATGCCAGATCCCAGTGCAAGTATTCTGCGATACAGCGGAATTGATCGTGGATTAGGCGGTACTGCGGATTCTCCAGCTCATTGGCGCCGACCACCACAACGCCGATCTTTTTGCGCATGGTCTTGAACTGAGAATCCTGAGAATAGAACTTGTCCACAACCATTTTCAGCTGGGCCGACATTCCCCACCAGTAGACCGGCGTGCCGAAAATCACCGCATCCGCCTGTACGATCTTCTGAATCACTGCGTCGGATTCGTCAGGACAAACACAATGCCCGCCATTCCTTTTGCACCCATCGCACGCACAGCAGCCGCTGAGCTTCAGATTGCAGACATCCAGAACTTCAACAATGTTTCCGTCCTTCAGAATCGCTTTCATGGTTTGGAGAGCCGTATGGGTATTGCCGTGATGTCTTGGGCTTCCGTTTAGAATTAAAATATTCATCATTCAACCTTCCTTTCGGTTCATATTGATCTGATTCATCCAATTTACCTGCTTATAGTAAAAGAAAAACACAATGGAGCTGAGCCCCCATGTCAGCGGATAGACCACATAGACCATTTGAATGGCGTGGGTCAGCGGTATGCTGGCTGCGAGAAATGCGACCCGGATCACACACCAGAATGCCATCATAATGATCATGGGCACAACCGCTTTTCCAGCTCCACGGAGTATGGAGGCAACGGAATGTAACATTCGCAAATGCAATGATGGAGTTCTGTACTCCGGAGGGAAGTCCAATGCGTATGATCTGTCCCAGCATTTTGGCATCAAACCGGATTTTTGTGATTTGAAGCTGATAGCTGTCATGGGTTTGCAGCAACTGAATCAAACATAAAATTGCGCTGAACACCTGTGAAATTACAGTAGCCAACGCTGCTCCGCCAACGCCTGTATGGAACACCTCGATGAACAGGATATCCAGTACCAGATTGATTACCGAGGAAATCATCAGATAATACAATGGATGGCGGCTGTCCCCAATCGCTTGCAGGATACCTACAAAGATGTTGTACATGACAAATCCAAGAGAACGGGAAAAATAAATCTGTAAATATGTAATTGATTCCGGCATGACGCTTTCCGGCGTTCCCATCCATATCAGAATCTGTGGAGATAGCAAGATGCCTGCCGCAGTCATCAACACCCCGGCAACAAGACCAAAGGTCACTGTCGTATGGACTGCACGGTGAACACCATTTTTATCTTCCGCTCCGAAATATCTGGACACAACAACTCCGGCGCCGGAAGAAATGCCACTTAGGAACCCGATCAGCATGAAGATCAGGCTTCCGGATGAACTGACCGCAGCCAGCGCACTGCTTCCCAGAAAATTGCCCACGATCAGGGAGTCAACTGTATTGTAGAGCTGCTGAAACAAGTTCCCCAACAGGAGCGGCAAAGCAAAGAAAATCATACGTTTGGAAATCGAACCGCTCGTCATCGGTTCGACGGCTTTTGCCATGGAATCCCCCCTCGAAAAATCAAAGTATTATCTTGCATTATCGAAAAAATACGGTATACTTGTATTATATATTCCTTTATGAATTGCAACAAGTACGCACATTATTTTTAGAAAGTGAAAAAAACTTCACTATGGAGGTGAGATAAATGGAAAAAATCATGGTCACTTGCGAGATGGAAGTAACGTTGAAGATGATTGGCGGAAAATGTAAGCCGCTCATTTTGGAGAGCTTGATTCGAAACGGAACGCAGAGGTTTAGCGAATTGATGAGGGAGATCACCCAAGTTTCTCAAAGAACTCTTACAAACCAGCTTCGTGAGCTGGAAACGGATGGCTTGATTGTCCGTACCGTATATGCGGAAGTACCGCCGCGGGTGGAATATTCCATTACTCCAAAAGGGAAATCTTTGGAACACATTTTGGAACTGATGTGTGAGTGGGGCGAAAAGAATATTGATGACCGTTTTGTCATGACGAATCCGCAATGTTCTGCTAGTGAAGATTGATTACAAGGAAGGAGATACCGCCATGCTGAGCGAGATTGTGCATATTGGAATTACGGTCAGTGACATGGAGCGTCCATCTCATTTTACAGAGATATTTTAGGTCTTGAATATAAGGGCGAATTGATGATGGAGGGACTGGAGACCGATATGTTGTTCCGTTTATCCGGCTGCAAAGTGCGGGTCGCCTATTTGAATGGGAGTTCGGAGCTCTTTGCCCCGCCGGTAGAATTGATTCAATCTTTGGCTCCTCGATTTGAAATAGGGTGCCCCGATCTGCGCAAGACTTCTATTTCCGAACTTTGCTTTCACTGTGAGGATATTGACAAACTATATCGGCATCTGAAGGAGCATCGTATAGAGTGCTTATCTGAGCCGCAATCTTTTGATTTCACAAAGTATGGTTTTGGAAAAAGCAGAGCAATATATTTTAAAGACCCGGATGGAATCATTTTAGAAGCAATTCAAGATATAATCGGATAGAACATGAAGTATTCTCATAATTCAAAATTTGCAGAGAAAAGATTGTGAGCAACGCAGACGATGGCCTTGTGATTTATAGATAAATTACCCTTGACAAATCTCTTTCTAATAAAACCTGCTGTTATGAAAATACGGGATTGCTTCCTCTAAAGTTAGTATTGTCTGAATCCTGTATGAAATCTTTTGGATATAACGGTTTGAAACAGACAAATAGAGGAGAAGAAGTATGGCAACGGCTTCATTTGAGTGGTAGAGGCAAAAAATTTCTTGACAGCTCTTGTCATCTGTTATATGCTTTTCATAGCTATTAATCAATGAAAAAGGAGGTAATTGCAATGATGAATAGAAGAGAGATTGTTTTTAACTTAAGATTGCATATGATTACCTCGAATAGAAATAGATAAAGAAACGTTTTCTCATAGGAGTGTCTGTTTAGCCGTGGTATCATAAGATACTGCGGCTTTTTATTTCAGAATAAGAAAGTCTTTTATCTGATAGCGCCGCGGAGACAGAAAGTCTGTTCTAAGCTGGCGGCAGAATTAGAAACGTCGCTAAGCGGCGGTCTGTGACAGGTCATATGCAGTCGCATAAAATTTCAAGAAAAATTTTGTCATACACGTGAAAATCCATGGTGCAGTTATCATGGCGGGAAACAGAAAAAACGTGTGCATAAGGAGGAAAAATGCAAAGAGCAACAGTGATGGCGGTTCACCGGGAGCGCTATGAATTATTTATGGATTCTATGACCTTTTACGGCAGATTAAAGGCAGCAGATTTTTACAATGCAAAAGAAATCGTTGATTTTCCCACCGTTGGAGATGAAGTGGAGCTTATTTACAATGAAAGTGGAGACAGTCTGATTACAAAGGTATTGCCGCGAAAATCGGTTTTTCTGCGGTTAAATGCCACACAGGGATTACCCGACCAGGCAGTGGCGGCAAATTTTGATTATGTATTCATCACCATGTCCTTAAACAGGGATTTTCATATTTCAAAATTGGAGCGCTATCTTACCGTGGCATGGCAGAGCGGGGGCACACCTGTGATTGTATTGACAAAGGCAGATTTGTGCGAAGACAGGGAACAGTATCTCTCCCGGCTTAGAACCATTGCTGTGGGGGTGGAGGTTTTCTGTGTCAGTTCAAAGACAGGGGAAGGTGTGGCAGAGATGGAACGTTATTTTTTGGAAGGAAATACCATTGTGCTGCTGGGTTCTTCCGGCGTGGGAAAATCCTCTTTTGTAAATTTGCTGATGGGAAAACAGGAAATGAATACCGGAGGCATTCGGGAGGCGGATGCACAGGGAAGACATACCACGACGTACAAGCAGTGTATGTTTTTGCCGAAGAACATTACACTTCCCACAGGTGAAAGTTTGTCCGGCGGCGGGCGCATTATTGACACGCCGGGCATGAGGAAGCTTCTGGCGGGGGAGGTGGAGGAAGGCATACAGACCTCTTTTGAAGATATTGAAACCCTGATAGCGGCCTGCCGTTTTTCGGACTGCAGGCATGAGACAGAACCGGGCTGTGCCGTCCGGGCGGCATTAGAGGATGGAACCTTGGATAAAAGACGTTGGAAAACCTATCAGAGCCTGCAGGGAGAAGAAGCCTATTCCAGAGAGAGGAAAGAGATTATGATGAAACGAATCGGAAAAGCCAGAAAAGGGATCAAGCAGAAAAAGGATTTTGAGAGAAGAGGAGGAAGAAGACGATGAGTTTTCAAGTGAGACATTTGCCAAAAGGAGAACAAAAAAATCCCTGTTCCTGGGGAGTTGTGGAGAACGGGAAAATGATTGCGAAGATAGAAACCCTACAGCCGGAAACGGAAAATGTACTGTGGATAACAGAACTTTTCACAGCGGAGGCTTACCGCCGACAGGGAATAGGACATGCGCTGTTGGCAGTTGCAAAAAAACAGGCGGCATTAGAGCGGCGGAGCGGTATTGTGATAGAGATACCCTGCGAAGAGGAGGCGGCAGAAGCATTTTTGCAAAAAGAAGGATTTTGCCCTGCTGGGGAACCCCAGAACACTGTGACAGAAGAGAAGTCAGAGATAAGGAAAAAGACCCGGCAATGGAGCTACAGTCCGAAAAGAAAGAAAATTTTGAAGCCGGAAGAAGTGGAAATCCGAAAGGAACTGCCGGAAGAGTACCATAAGGCAGAACGGGTAGCGCAGGAGGCGTTCTGGAATCTGCACCATCCCGGCTGCAATGAACATTATCTTGTTCGGAAACTGCGGGACAGCAGCGACTATCTGCCGGAGTTGAGCCGGATTGCCTTAGTGGAGGGCGAGATTGTGGGTGCAATCTGGTATTCGAAAGCGGCAGTCCGGGAAGGAGAAAAGGAATACCCTCTTCTTACCTTCGGACCGCTCTGCGTTAAACCGGAGTGGCAGGGCTGCGGGATCGGAAAGCTGCTTTTAAAGGAAACCATGAAGCTGGCGGCACAGGCGGGGCATCCGGGAATAGTGATTTTCGGAGAGCCGGAGTATTATCCGAAAGCAGGGTTTGTGACCTGTGACCGTTTGGGCATTACTACCGCCGACGGGGCAAACTTTGACGCCTTTATGGGGATAGAGCTGATTCCGGGAGCCATGGAGGACATACAGGGGAAATTTTATGAATCGGAGGTATTTGAACATCTTCCCGAGGAGGAAGTGGAAGAGTTTAGCAGAGAATTTCCGCCGTTAGAAAAACAGTATTTTCCAAGTCAGTGGGACTAAAAAATAATTCTGTATTGAATAACTGTCGGCGGGAGTATTATAATGGATAAGTATCGGGAATGAAAATATTTTTGGGCGGATAGCTTTTATCCGCCTGAAACTGTTATAAGAGATAAGAGTGGTGCTATATGAAAAAATTTGATTATCATTGCAGGCATTTAACGATATTAGAAGGTGCAGAAGAGGAAGAACTATGACATCATTTCAATTTATTTTCCAATATATCAAACGGCATAAAGTACGCTATATCTGTGGTATCATCACCCTGTTTGTGGTGGACTTTGCCAATTTATTTATTCCAAAGCTGACGGGAGCCATCACCGACGGTCTGACCGCCCGCACCATGGGCTGGGAAGGGGTAAAGCGGGCACTGCTTGCCATTTTCCTGCTGGGGCTGCTGCTTGCCATAGGGCGTTTCCTGTGGCGTTTTTTCCTCTTTGGGGCGTCCCGTTCCATTGAAAAAGAGCTGCGGAATGATATGTTCCGCCATTTGGAAAAAATGGGCGTGGAATATTATAACGAGCACAAAACCGGGGATTTGATGACCCGGTTTACCAGTGATTTAAATTCTATCCGCATGTCCATCGGCCCTGCCATCATCTGCGTGTTTGACGCCTCGGTGATGACGGTGATGGTCATCGGTCAGATGATGTATTATGTAGATGTGAAGCTGACGCTGCTTGCTGTCATCCCCATGTTCCTTATTCTTGTGGGAGAAATTTATTACGGAAAGGTAATACGCAGCCGTTTCCAGGCAAGGCAGGAGGCGGTTTCTAACCTGACGGATTATGTGCAGGAGAGCTTTTCCGGGGTGCGGGTGATTAAGGCGTTTGTCCGGGAGAGAGCCCAGAGGTATGGCTTTGCCAGAGAAAATAAAAACACCATGGAGAAAAATTTAAGCATTGCAAAAATGCAGTCTGTGGTGATGCCGCTTTTAGACGTGATTATCGGAATTTCCAGTCTGATTACCTTAATTTACGGCGGCTATCTGGCGCTGATTGGAGACATCACCTTAGGGCGGTTTGTGGCGTTTAACCAGTACATTAACATGCTGGTGTGGCCCATGCTTGCCTGCGGGGATGCGGTAAATATGTTTTCCCAGGGGGCGGCGTCCATCAGCCGTGTGCAGGATATTTTTGCGGAAAAACCGGAGATTTTTGACGGGAAAGAGACGAGAGAGGTGGAGAAAATCAGGGGTCGGATTTCCTTTTGCCATCTGACCTTTATCCATCGGGGACATACGGAGCCCACCTTAAAGGATATCAATTTAGAGGTGCCGGCGGGAACTACCCTGGCTATTATCGGACGCACCGGAAACGGGAAATCCACGCTGGTGAACCTTCTGCTTAGACTTTATCAGACCAAAGGCGGAATGATTTTTATTGACGGGCAGGATATCAATACCATTCCGCTAAAGACACTGCGGGAAAATATCGGCTATGTGCCGCAGGACAATTTTCTTTTTTCCGACAGCTTAAAATCCAACATTGCCTTTGGCGTGGAGGGCGAGGACATGGAGGAAATCATCCATGCCACGGAGACAGCCTGTATCCATGAAAATATTGCAGCTTTTCCCGACGGTTATGAGACTATCGTGGGGGAGAGGGGCGTGACGCTTTCCGGCGGACAGAAGCAAAGAAGTTCCATCGCCCGTGCCCTGATGAAGGATGCGCCGATTTTGATTTTGGATGATGCGCTGTCTGCGGTGGATACGGATACGGAGGAGCGGATTTTACGGAATTTAAAGGAAAACAGAAAAGGTAAAACCACCATTCTCATTGCGCATCGGATTTCTACGATTCAGAATGCGGATGTGATTCTGGTGATAGAGGACGGCGAGGCGAAGGAGATTGGAAATCATGAAACCCTGATGGCACAGGGCGGCATTTACCGGGATATGTTTGAAAAGCAGCAATTAGAGGCTGCAACATCAACTAAAGCTGCAACATCAACTAAAGTTGCAACATCAACTAAAGTTGCAACATCAACTAAAGTTGCAACATCAACTAAAGTTGCTGAGGGAAAAGGAGGTGCGCAGCAGTGAGACGTTTAATGGCATATTTAAAACCGCATAAATGGACGATGACGGCTGCCACTGTTTTGGTACTGTTTATTATCGTAGTGGAGCTTTACCGCCCGATTATCATTGGAAATGCCATTGATGACTATATCAACGGCTACTATGCGCCTTACGTGGAGACGACGGCGCAGGCAGACGGTGCGGTTGCCTATGGAGACGGTTATCTCACCAGGGATTTTGAGGAAAGCGATATCACGACGGAGCGTCCCTACTATCAGATTTTGCTCTATGAGAATCACTATTATATGGCGGAAAACCTTACCGCTTCGGAATGTGAAATACTCTCTTCGGCGGAGCAGGACGTGGTAAAAATCTACATTGACAGGGGAGCGAAGGCACTAGGCAGAGAAGAATTAAAGGTGCTCCGTCATTATGATTTTACCGGAATTTTAGCGGCGGCACTTCTGTATCTTTTTATGCTGCTGCTGGGGTTTGTGTTCAATGCCCTTGATACCTGGATGTTACAGAAAATGGGACAGAAAATCATTTACCGGATGCGGGAGGAAGTGTTTGCCCATATCCACAGCCTGTCCCTGGGATTTTTCAATACCACCCCGGTTGGAAAGCTGGTGACAAGGGTTTCTAACGATACGGAGGCAATTAACGAGCTGTTTTCCACGATTCTGGTAAAGCTCTTTAAAAATATTGTGAAAATTATCGGCTATGCAGTGGTGATGCTGTCCATTGATGTGAAAATGGCACTGGTTTCCTTTGTGCTTTTGCCGGTGGTGACGGCGCTGACTTTTTATTTCCGGTTTATGTCAAGAAAGGCATATCAGATTACCAGAAATAAAATTACGGAAATCAATACCTTTTTGTCAGAGCATATTTCCGGCATGAAGCTGATACAGGTTTTTGCAAGGGAGGAGGAAAAATACAGGGAATTTGAGGGAAAATCCGAGGAACTGTTCCGGGCGAACTGGAGGGAGGTCATGACCTTTGCCATTTTCCGTCCCTCCATTTATCTGCTGTCGGTGGTGGCAATGATTATTGTCATCGGAACCGGAAGCTACTCTGTGCTGGGGGGAGGCCTTTCCCTTGGGACGCTGTTTATTTTTATCACCTATATCAGCTCTTTTTTTGAGCCGATACAGGAGTTAGCGGAGCAGTTCGGCACGCTGCAGTCCTCCCTTGCCTCAGCGGAAAAGATTTTTTCCATTTTAGATGAAAAGCCGGATATCGTAAGCCCGGAACATTCCGTGGAGGTGGACATCAAGGGACGTATTGAGTTCCGTCATGTTTGGTTTGCTTATGAGAAGGAGGACTATATTTTAAAGGATATCAGCTTTGTCATCGAGCCGGGAGAGAAAATTGCTTTTGTGGGAGCTACAGGAGCAGGAAAATCTTCGATTTTAAATCTGATTGGGCGTTACTATGACATTCAACAGGGAGAAATTTTAATTGACGGAGTGAATATCAAAGAGATTGATACCGATGTGTTGCGGCGGGCCATCGGGCAGGTGCAGCAGGATGTATTTATTTTTACCGGGGATATCAAGGGAAACATTTCTCTGGAAAATGAGGAGATTCCTTTGGAGGAAATCAAGCGGGCGGCGGAGATTGTCCATGCGGATTCCTTTATTGAAAAAATGCCGGAGGGCTATGACTCCCCGGTGACGGAACGGGGCAGCACCCTGTCCGCAGGCCAGCGGCAGCTTTTGTCCTTTGCCAGAACTTTAGTTTACAATCCTGCTATCTTAGTCCTTGACGAAGCCACCGCCAACATTGACACGGAGACGGAGAGCCTTATTACCAATGCTCTGTCGAAGCTGATGGAGGGGCGCACCACGATTATGGTGGCGCACAGATTATCTACGATACAGCATGCGGATAAAATTATCGTTATGGATCACGGGCGGATTAAAGAGAGCGGCTCCCATCAGGAACTTTTAAGAATTGAAAATGGGGTGTATAAGAAGCTGTATGAATTGCAGCTGGTGGAAGCGTAAGAATAAGTGATTGGCGAATGCCGCTGCCTGCCGGCATGGCGAGAAACGGGAGGTACCGGGAAAATTTTAGAAACCGTAAGTGATTTTTGGAATTCGTGATAACAGGGCAATTTCTATGAAGAAAAATTTACTGCGTTATGTTAAACTATTCCCAAAGGAGGCCATTGTATGAAGAAAAATAACGTAGTAGAAAAGACAATCACATATATAGAAGCACATTTAGAGGAAGAATTATCTTTAGAAATCATTGCAAAAGAGTTAAATTATTCTAAGTTTTATATTGCCCGGACATTTGCGGAACAGACGAACTGCACCGTATATAAATATATTCAGGGAAGAAGAATGACCATAGCAGCCAAGCAGCTGGTGGAAACGGAAAAACCGATGATAGAGATTGCTTATGAAGCGCATTACAATTCACAGCAGGCGTTTACCATGGCATTTCACCGTGTATATCAGTGCACGCCTCAAAGCTACCGCAAAAAGGGGATATTTTATCCGGTGCAGACGACATTGTACAAGGAAAGCCGGGTTCTTTGGCTTTTATCTGTTAATTCCCGGATGGGAGGTAGAATGGCGGCATGAGTATGATACCATATGTAGTGGAACAGACCAGCAGAGGAGAGCGGAGTTACGATATTTTTTCAAGACTGTTAGCGGACAGGATAATCTTTTTGGGGGAGGAAGTAAGCGATACTTCTGCGGGGCTGATTGTGGCGCAGCTGCTGTTTTTAGAAGCGCAAAATCCGGAAAAAGACATCCAGTTATATATTAACAGTCCGGGAGGTTCTGTTACTGCAGGTTTTGCAATCTACGATACGATGCAGTACATTAAGTGCGACGTTTCAACCATCTGTATCGGACTTGCCGCAAGTTTTGGAGCTTTCCTGCTGGCAGGAGGCACAAAAGGAAAACGGATTGCACTTCCCAATGCGGAAATTATGATACACCAGCCTGCGATTCACGGAAACGGCGTACAGGGACAGGCGACAGATATTCAAATCGTTTCGGAACATTTGCAGAAAAATAAGCAGCGATATTTGAGAGAAAAATATCAATTTCAAGATTGAGATACAGATATAAATCTGCTATGATGGACAAGGATGGAACAATGAATCCAACAGAACAAAATTCCGGTGAGAGCGTCAGAGAAAAGATAGTTTTGGCGCATTAGCTCATTTGGGAAAGGGAATGAATAGCAGGAGGAAAAATAAGATGTTAGAAGCAGGCATCAAAGGTCAGATGACAATTACGGTAGAAAAGGAAAACACCGCAGAAGTGATGAAAAGCGGCACGCTGCAGGTTTTTGCAACTCCGGCAATGATTGCCTTGATGGAGGAAACCGCATGGAAGAGTGTGGCGGGAGAATTAGAAGAGGGCTGCGCCACCGTAGGTACCAGTTTAAATATCAAACATTTATCAGCTTCTCCGGTGGGAATGAACATCACTTGCAACACTACTTTAGTAGAAGTTGACGGACGACGTCTTGTATTTTCTGTGGAAGTAGAGGACGAGGCGGGAAAAATCGGTGAGGGAATCCATGAGAGATTCATCATTCAGTCCGAAAAATTCCAGAAAAAAGCAGAGGCAAAATTGGAAAAGCAGGGGATACATAAAACGGATGCCGGGGCATAGGATAAAAGCAGAACGTCAAAAAGAAAGAGGAAATGATTTTGAATATAGTTATTGGTTTACTGATACCGTTTTTGGGAACGACCTTAGGAGCTGCCTGTGTTTTTTTTCTGAAAGACGAGCTGAATCCGCTGGTTCAAAAGGGACTTTTGGGCTTTGCATCAGGTGTAATGGTGGCAGCCTCCGTGTGGTCACTCCTGATTCCTGCCATTGATATGTCGGGGGACATGGAGAAATTCGCCTTTGTTCCGGCAGCAGTGGGCTTTGCCTTAGGAATGGCATTTTTATTTGCCATGGACAGGGTGATTCCACATCTTCACCTAAACGAAGAGAAACCGGAGGGGCTGCCAAGCCAGCTAAAAAAAACAACCATGCTGGTACTGGCTGTCACCCTGCATAACATTCCTGAGGGAATGGCGGTGGGAGTTGTATTTGCAGGGCTTTTGTCGGGAAATGAAAAAATTACCGTGGCATCAGCGGTTGCGCTTTCCATAGGAATTGCCATCCAGAATTTTCCGGAGGGAGCAATTATCTCTCTTCCCTTAAAAAGCGAGGGCGGCGGCAGGGCGAAATCCTTTTTTTGCGGTATGGCATCCGGTGTGGTAGAGCCCGTCGCGGCAATGCTTACGATACTTCTGACCGGAATCGTGACGCCACTTCTGCCGTACCTTCTGTCATTTGCCGCAGGGGCGATGCTCTATGTAGTGGTGGAGGAATTGCTGCCGGAGGCATCCGCAGGAGAGCACAGCGACATTGGTACCATCGGTTTTGCAGCCGGTTTTCTTGTAATGATGATTTTAGATGTGGCACTGGGCTGAGAAGTATGGTATACTCATGTTAAGCAATGAGCAGTGCCAAAAAGAAATGCAGCACTGCGGAGCGCACAGGAGAAAAAGGATAAGGAGTATCGTGTATGATGCAGGATGATTTGAGAGCACAGCTAATTAAGCAGTTTCCGTCAGATGCGGTGGAAACTACCGACATGGAAGGTAGAGTGATTTATGCCTGTCCGACCTGCAAGCGTCCCATCACCGTCAATTCTGAAAAATGCGGCGGCTGCGGACAGACAATAGCCTGGGAGCATATCAGGAAGGAAGAGGCGGCGAAGGGCGTAAAGACAGCCATCATGAAATTCGAAGTACCGGGGGATTTTACAAAGGGAGACTGCAGAAAGTGTCCGCTTTCCTATATCACAAAAGAAAATAGCGATAATGTGTATGAATGTCCGCTGAAAATGCGTGCACACTGTAGATTAGAATTATCGTAGTTACAAACGACAGATGAGGAGTGAACAGTAACTTATCGTAAAAACGGAGGGATGCGAGAGAGCATCCCTTTTGACATGCTAGGGAAAGAACGGAGGAAGACGTACCGGAAACAAAGCGACATAAGTAGGAAAACGGCAGGACTCTGCCTGAGGACAGCATGGCGGGAGGAATAAGATGGAAAAAATACAATACCTTTGGATGGGGGCAGGCTTCGTGCTGCTGGCCTTGTTTGCAGCGCCGCTTCTGGCAAAGGGGATTCTCAATATCGGGACAGTGACAGGAATTTTGATTTCCGGGCTGCTCATTTTTTACGGACGTTTTATGGGAAATATCCATGAGAAAATAAGAGCCGCCGCAGCAACGACTGTGGGGAAAATAGTGCTGGCAGCGGTGGTTTTGCTTGCGGCGGCTATTTTGGTGACGGCAGTGGCAGAGACGGTTCTGATGGTAAGGGCAGCGTCAAATCATCCGCCGAAAAATACCACGGCGGTGGTGCTAGGCTGTAAGGTCAGGGGTACGAAGCCCAGCCGGATTTTACAGGAGAGGTTAGACGCCGCCTATGAGTATCTTGTGGAAAATGAAGAAGCGGTGGCTGTCCTATCCGGCGGACAGGGATTGGATGAGGAAATTTCCGAGGCACAGTGTATGTTTGAATATCTGACGGCAAAGGGAATTGAGGAAAGCAGGCTGCTGTTAGAGGATGCTTCCACCACCACAAGGGAAAATCTTATTTTTTCCAAAGAGATTTTAAAAGAGCAGGGGCTTGGGGAGAAAATCACCATCATCACCAGTGATTTTCATGCGTACCGTGCCTGTGACATGGCAGAAAAACTGGGATTAGAGAGCTATAGCACACCGGCACACACCTTTTTTGCATATCTGCCCACTTATTATGTGCGGGAATTGTACGGAATTTTATATTATAAATTTGGAATGTAAAAGCCGCAGAAACGGCAGAATGAGAGGAAGCATATGGCAGGAAAATATTACGCAGTGAGGGTGGGAAGGACACCGGGAATTTATTATAACTGGAACGACTGCAAGGCTATGGTGGACGGCTTTCCGGGAGCCGTTTATAAGAGCTTTAAAACCATGGCGGAGGCAGACTCCTTTATGCAGGGGACAGCGTCAAAAGCAAGGCAAAGCAGCAAAAATACGGACGGCAATAAATTGCCGGAGGTTTATGCTTTTGTGGACGGTTCCTTTCATGGGGTAAAAAAAATATACGGTTACGGCGGTTATCTGGTACATCACGGGAAAAAAGAAGTGTTGAAAGGATCCGGGAATGAGCCGGAAATGGCTTCCATGCGGAATGTGGCAGGGGAAGTCTTAGGAAGTATGGCGGCAATGAAAAAGGCGTTGGAGCTTGGCGAAAAGGAACTGACGATTTACTATGATTACATGGGGATTGAGATGTGGGCGACGGGGGCATGGAAACGCAACAAAGCAGGAACCATCGCCTATTATGACTATGTGCAGTCCATCAAGGACAGATTAAAAATCACGTTCGTAAAAGTAAAGGGCCACTCCGGTGTGGAGGGCAATGAAGAGGCGGATATGCTGGCGAAGCAGGCAGTTGGTCTTTTGCCGGAATAGAAGTATCGGGACAAAGAAAAAAGAGAAACCGAAGCCGCGGCCATATGCCGTCGTCTAAGATTCCTCTTTTTTCTTTTGTGTGTTTGATTTCATATGCTCTCTTTCCATAAAACTAAGCAATGGCATCAAATCCGTTTGATGCGTCCTCCGGTTCCGCTTTCGACATCGCCTCTAACATTGCTGCAAAGGAGCAGGCTTCCTGTCTTGAGCGGCTCTGGGAGTCTCGCTTCTGAGGTGTAATCCGCTTGGTGCGGGTTACTGGGGTTACAGGTGTCAATAATGTGATAGCTTCTACGTAGATTGCGACAATCATCCTCCTTGATAAAAATGCCGGTTACATAGTTCTTTGCTCCTTTGTACTATATATCGGATAAAAAATTTGGAAATTAACAAGATTTTGTGTATTTTTTGAAAAAATATGATATGATTTACGCAGACGGATACAGAAACGATCCGCAGAGAAAATGAGGGTAAACGATGAATTACGCAGAAATAAAACCATATTCCATAGAAAACGGCACGGGAGTGCGGGTATCTTTATTTGTTTCCGGCTGCAACAACCGCTGCAAGGGCTGCTTTAATCCGGAAACCTGGGATTTCGCTTATGGAAAACCGTTTACGAAGGAGACGGAAGAAGAGATATTGAAGGATTTAGAGCCATCCTATATTGCGGGACTGACCCTGCTGGGAGGAGATCCCGGAGAACCGCAGAATCAGAGGGGATTGCTGCCGCTGCTTCGGGCGATGAAAGAGCGGCTGCCGGAGAAAACAGTGTGGGCGTACAGCGGCTACCATTACGAGGATTTCCTGCCGGAGGGCAGGGTATATTGCGAGGCTTCGGAAGAATTTCTCGGATATTTAGATGTGCTGGTGGACGGGCCGTTTCTATTGGAGCAAAAAGATATTACTTTAAAATTCCGCGGTTCGAAAAACCAGAGGGTGATAGATGTAAAAGCTACCGGAGAAAAGGGGGAAATTGTGCTGGCGATGGAGTAAAATTTTTTGCAAAAAGCGGCACATTATGCTATAATCCTTGAAATAAGCGGTTTGTGGCAAACACAAAATGGGAAATTTAGTTGTGATTAGGGAGATTGGGGCATGAAATTTACATGGAAAGCAGTAGCAGCATTGCTCTGTTATGCACTGGGAGTTCTGGGTTGGTGTTATGTGGGCGGCTACATGATTCTGACAAAACCACTCAAGACTTTAGTTGTGGCATATCTGGCACGGGAATTAACCATCGGAAAAGTTCTTGTGGCAGCGATACAGGCATTCATTTATCTGTCTCTGGCAGGGGGCGTCTGGTGTATCGGCTATATGCTGAGCAATCATTTTAAAGAATAAGAAGTTGTCACGTTGTGGCAAGCTGCAGAGGCTGTCGACAGACAGCCTTTCTTCCGTTGCAGGAAAGAGTGGGAAGGGAGAAAAAAATATGGTTTTACAGATGCCATCCTATTACAGGAAATTTCGCTGCATTGCAGGAGCATGTCAGGACAGCTGCTGCATTGGCTGGGAGATAGATATTGACGAGGAAACAGAAAGCTATTACAGAGAGACAGAGGGAGCTTTTGGGCAGCGGCTCCGGGAAAATATGGAGGGAAACAGCTTTATCCTGCGGGAAAACGGCTGGTGTCCGTTTTTAAACGGGGAAAAGCTCTGCGATATTTGTATCGAATTGGGGGAAGAGGCGCTGAGCGAGGTTTGTACCGAGTATCCCAGATTTACCATGGAATATCCCGGGGTGAGGGAAAAGGTGCTCTGCCTCTCCTGCGAGGAAGTGGGCAGGATTGTTTTTTCGGACAAAGAGAAAATCGGCTGGGAAAGACAAGAGCTTCCCGGCGGATACGATGGGGAGGACTGGGAAGAGGAAGATTTCGCTTTGGCAGAAAAATTGCAACAGGTGCGGGAGCGGGCGGTGGAATTATTACAGCAGAGGGAGCATCCCATAGAGCAAAGAGCCGCGGCCTATCTGAATTATATGAATGAAATGCAGCAGGAGCTGTTCGGCACCGTTCCTAGGGAAAAAAGCGGGAAAAGCAGGACGCCTTACGAATGCTTTCGGGAGCGTCTGGCGTGTTTCGGTGAACTGGAGGTTTTAGACGGGGAGTGGGAGAAAACAAAAGCCTGTCTGGCAGAGTTTTTCTGTCCGGAAAATTATGAGCAGAGCCACCGGAAATTTGCCGGAAAACTGCGTCAGCGGGAATATGAATATGAACATTTACTGGTTTACTTTACCAACCGCTATTTTATGCGAGCATTTTATGACGACAATCTTTTCGCCAAAGCGCAGTTTGCAGTGGCGGGCTTTTTGATGCTGCGGGATATGGACGTGGTGCGCTGGAAACAGCAGGGGGAAGAATTTACCCTAGCAGACAGGATTGACACCGTGCGGATTTATGCAAAGGAAGTGGAACATTCCGAGGAAAATATAGAAACGCTGGGGGATATGTTCCTCTTTGAAGAAGTTTTTTCTTTAGGGGAACTGGAAAAACAGATTTCATGCACGGAAGCTGCTGAAATGTGATATGATAAAGGAAAGCATTTTATTTTGAGAAGAAAAGAGGAGAGCGGGCAGATGAAGGTAATATTAGTGAATGGAAGTCCCAAGGAAAAGGGATGTACGTATACGGCATTAAAAGAAGTGGCGGATACGTTGGAAAAACAGGGGATTGAGACAGAGATTTTCCAGGTGGGGGCAAAGGCGGTGGCAGGCTGTATCGGCTGTAATGCCTGCATTTCCACGGGAAAATGCTTTGTGGATGACGGCGTCAATGAGTTCGTGGAGAAAGCAAAGACGGCGGACGGCTTTGTGGTGGGCTCTCCGGTGCATTATGCGGCGGCGTCCGGCACCATTACGTCCTTTTTAGACCGGGCATTTTACGGAAAAGGGGCTGCCTTTGCGGGAAAACCGGGGGCGGCGGTGGTGAGTTGCAGGCGGGGCGGCGCTTCGGCGGCATTTGACCAGCTGAATAAATATTTTACCATCAACAGTATGCCGGTAGTTTCCTCCCAGTACTGGAATCAGGTGCATGGAAATACCCCGGAGGAGGTGCGGCAGGATGCGGAAGGGATGCAGACTATGAGGACCTTGGGAAATAATATGGCATGGCTGTTAAAATGTATTGAAGCGGGAAAAGCGGCAGGCATTATGTTCCCGGAGCGGGAACCTGCAGTCAAGACGAATTTTATCCGCTGAAGTTATTTCGCAGGCTTTGTGTAATCTGCCAATATCGGTTAAGGGCAGGTAAAACAGCAAAATGTAGGATAAGATAGGAAAGATACGGTGGGAGAAAATCATGCAGAGCACGAAATCGAGTCGGGAAGAGAGACGGCTCCGGGAGGAACAGAGGAAAAATGAAGCCCGTATGCAGCGGCGCAGAAAGCGGAAAAGGCAGCAGCGGATGGCAGGAGCCGTGATGGCGGTTACGGTTTTTCTGGTGGTTTTTCTGGTGGGGTTTGGAATTTACCGTATCTGGAGCAGCCGGACGGCGGAGACGGAGGCGGAGCTTCCGGTGGAAAAAAAGAAATACATCGAAGAGCGCCCTGAGCTTTTAGTGGAGCTTCTCGATATCAATGAGTATTCAAGGCCCGGAACGGCGTTAGAAAAGGTAAGGGGCATTGTGGTACACTATACGGCAAATCCCGGAACCACGGCGGAGCAGAACCGGGGCTATTTCCAGGGGCTTGCCCAGAGCGGGGAGACTTATGCCAGCAGCCATTTTGTGATAGGGCTTTCGGGGGAAATCGTGCAATGCATTCCCTGTAACGAGATTGCCTATGCCTCTAATGAGCGGAATGCAGACACGGTTTCCATTGAATGCTGTATTCCCGATGAGACGGGTAGGTTTAACGAAGAAACCTACCAATCCTTAGTGGAATTGGTGGCGTGGCTGATGGGAAGGTACGACCTGACGGCGGAGGATGTGATACGCCACTATGACGTAACCGGAAAAGCCTGTCCGAAATTCTATGTGGAAAACCAGTGGGCGTGGGATCAGTTTAAGACAGATGTGGTAGAATATATAGACACATATGGGATTGAAAAAACGGAGGAAATACAGTAGAATACAACTATTAAGGAGCTGTAGGAAAATAAATGATACAGATCCTAAGACTAAAGGACAGTGTATGTTAAAAATAAGTTGCGAGAAGTTACAAAAAAAAGAAAATCTGAGGGAAACTCTACAGCTTTTGCGGAACGAGGCAAAGGACGGGCAGAAGGCGGAAGAGTTAAGGAAACTGTTGGGAGACGGGAGTCTTTTGAGAGAGCTGCTGCGGGAGGAAGAGCCGAAGGTGCGGAAAAATGCCGCGTTGCTGCTGGGGGACTTGAAAATGCAGCAGGCGGCAGGCGCATTGTGGGAGGCGTATCAAAGGGAGACAACCCTTTTTGTAAAAAGCTCGTATCTTGCCGCATTGGGAAAACTAGAGGCTGCGGATGATTTCGCAGAACCGTTAAGGCAGCGGATGGAGACCCTCTCACAGCTTGTTCCGGCAGAAAACGAAAAGAAGCATGTCAATGAAGAAATCCGGGAGATGAGTAAACTTTTGACCCGGATAGAGGGAGTAAAAAAGCATACTTTCCGGGGATTTCAAAATCCCCATGAGATGGTGCTCACCACCAACCATGGCAGCCGTAATGTAACGGCAGGGGAGGCGGCGGAGCTTTCGGAGGCGGTGCGCAGGACGGTAAAGCCCCATCCCCTCGGAGTGCTGGTCTGCACAAAGGAAATCTGGCCCTTTGCAAGGCTTAGGACCTACCGGGAACTGCTTTTGCCCATTCACGGAAAAGGGGATCTGCACCGGGAGCCGGAGGCTGTGGCAGCGGACATCTGGCAGTCGGATTTGTGGGATTTTCTGACGGAGTGCCATAAGGAAGAGACACCCTTTTATTTCCGGCTGGAATTAAAGACAAAGATGGATTTGGCGGAGAGAAGCAGCTATGCCAGAAAATTTTCTGCGGAGCTGGAACGGATTTCTAACCGCAGGCTGATTAATTCCACCGGGGATTATGAGATAGAAATCCGCCTGTTGGAAAGCAGGGACGGAAAACGGATACCGTTTTTAAAGCTGTTTACGATTCAGGATAAACGTTTTTCCTATCGGAAGCATGCGGTGGCATCTTCTATCCATCCGGCAGCGGCGGCAATGTTAGTGAGGCTGGCGCAGCCCTATTTAAAGGAGGACGCCCGGATACTTGACCCTTTCTGCGGTGTGGGAACCATGCTGGTGGAACGGGATATTTTAGTTCCGGCCCGGGAAAAATACGGCATTGATATTTTTGGCGAGGCAGTGGAGGGAGCGAGAGAAAATGCTGGTCTTGCCGGGGAGAAAATTAATTTTATTCACAGGGATTACTTTGATTTTACGCATAAATATCTGTTTGACGAAATCATTACCAACATGCCGGTGCGGGGGAAAAAGACAAAAGGAGAAATGGATGATTTTTACGCCGCCTTTTTTGAAAAATCAGGGACACTGCTTTCGGCGGGAGGGAAAATCATTTTCTATTCCAATGAAGAAGGTTTTGTGAAAAAGCAGCTGAGGCTTCACTGTGAGTACCGTCTGCTACAGGAATTTTGTATTCGGGAAAAGGAACATTTTTATTTATATATTGTGGAAGTAAAGGGGTAACACGATGATATTTTCGACGAAAGAAAAACAAGCCGGGCAGGCAGAAACGGAGCAGGGGCTTTTAGATGCATCCTTGATGCAGAATTTACAGGACCGTTTCTGTGATGCCAATCATGTGTATTTGGTATGCCTGAATAAAAACCAGGGGATTGTTACAAAAGCTTACGGTTCGAAGAAGGAACTGGATTATCTCCATCGCATTGTGAGTACCGAGCAGCATGTGGAGCTGTTAGAAAAGCTGGTGGACAGCAGCATTGAGAGTGTAATAGAAGAAGACTGCGGCAGAGACGATGTTAAAATGTGCGGCGTTTCCATCCGGGTGGGCGGCGAGATAGAGGCTATCTGGATTGTGATAGGAGTGTTGGAGCAGGAGGGCATCCCCGTGCCGGAATATATTATGCGCACAACGCCGCAACGCTATTATAAGTCTCTGGAATTTTTGGAAACCTTGTCTAAGCAGATGTTTGCCGTAAAGATGGAAGAGCTGATGGCGCAGGAGGCATTTTTAAAGAGCCGTGAGTCGGAGGCACAGATGAAGACGGAGCTGCACCGCAACGAGACCATGACGGCCATTGTAAAAATGCTGGAATCGGAGGATACCTTCGAGCAGGTGGTGAACCATATTTTAAAGGTGACCTGTAACTATTTAGGCATTTCTGCGGGGGCATTTCTGCGGGAAAATAAGGACGGGTTGACGGTGGACGTTATCTGCCGCTATACGGCGCAGGAAGCAGAGACCGGCTTTTCCCAGGGGATTTTAAAGGAGGAGCTGCCCTTTTTCAATGGAAAACCTTATATGATTTCCTCAAATTCCATGATGCCGGAGGAATTTCAGCGTCTTTTTGAACGGGAGGGGCTGCAGGCGGCGATGTTTCTTCCGGTGGAGGCAGGCGGCCATGCCGGAATGTACCTGTGCCTCTGGGAGACAGCCGAAAAACATATCTGGGACGGGACGGAAATTAAATTTGTTAGTGACGTGAAGCGCATTATCCAGAGTATCCTGCATAAGAGGGTGGCGAAAAATTCTCTGGCAAGCTCTTATGCGTCCTTAGAAGCGATTTTGGAGAATATCGGCTGCGCTGTTTATGTGGTGGATCCAGAGGAAAACACCACGCTATACGCTAACCAGCGTTTTAAGAAAGCCTTCCAAAAGGGGCTGGTGAAGATGCAGCTGGAGTTAGAACAAGAAAAGACGGGGGAGAAAGAGACCTGTTTTCGGGAAATCTACCAGAAGGAGGAGAACCGCTGGTTTGATTTGCACAGCACCCGGATTGACTGGGTGGACGGCAGAGAGGTGTTGCTGTGTACCATTTACGACATTACGGATAAAAAACTTTACCAGCAGAAAATTGAGCGGCAGGCGAATAACGATTTCCTCACCGGACTTTATAACCGGATGCGCTGCGAACAGGATTTACAGCGTTATATTGATCAGACGAAGGAGTTTAACGGAGAGGGTGCGCTGTTTTATATTGACTTGGATGATTTTAAGCATATTAATGACGGGCTGGGACACCAGTATGGGGATGTGCTGTTAAAAGAAATTTCCAACAGCTTAAAGAAGATTCCGGGAGTGGAGAACAACTGTTACCGCATGGGCGGAGATGAATTTATCATTATCCTCTCATACCTTCATATTTCTATGCTCTACCAGATATTAGACGAGATTAAAGCTCTGTTTACGAAGCCGTGGATGTTAAAAGGAGCGGACTATTATTGTACCATGAGTATGGGTGTGGTGCGTTTCCCCACCAACGGCGACACGGTGGAGGAGCTGATTAAAAAGGCGGACATTGCCCTTTATGTGGCGAAATGTCAGGGGAAGAACCGCATTGAGTTTTATGAGGAAAATGTGGAGGCGGGGGAGAAATCCTATAAACGTCTGGATTTAGAAAAAAATATGAGAAATGCCACGCAAAATTCCTGTCGGGAGTTTGAGGTGTATTTCCAGCCCATCGTGGACGTGACAAAGCCGGGGAATCCCTGTGCCGGGGCGGAGGCGCTGATACGCTGGAATTCCGGAGAAATGGGGCTGATTCCGCCCACTGATTTCATTCCTCTGGCGGAGTACTTGGGGCTTATTAACCCCATCGGAGAGTATGTGTTAAAGGAGGCCTGCAAGAGGTGCAAATACTGGAACGATATGGGACATCCGGATTATAAGGTCAATGTCAACCTGTCGGTGGTACAGCTTTTGCAGAATGACATTGTAGAGCGGATTTACCAGGTGATACAGGAGACGGGGATTGTGCCGAAAAATCTTACCCTTGAGGTGACGGAGAGCCTTGCCATCAACGATATGAATCGTATGAAGCAGATTTTGGCGGAAATCAGAAAGCTTGGGGTGCGGGTGGCACTAGACGATTTCGGAACAGGCTATTCTTCCCTGAATCATATCCGGGAAATGCCTATTGATGTGATAAAGATTGACCGTTGCTTTATTATCGACATTGGCAGAGATGAATTTTCCAGCGCCTTTGTAAAGATGGTGGCGGAGTTAGCTTCGGCGATTCAGGTAAATGTATGCGTCGAAGGCGTGGAGACTGAGGAGCAGATAAAAGCCCTAAAGGAAAGCAAGATACAGCTGATCCAGGGGTACTATTTTGGTAAGCCCATGAGGGCAGAAGTATTTGACAAACAGTATCTATAATACAAACAATAGCAAAAAATAGAAAAATTTGAGTAACAGTTCAGCCCCCCAAGGCACAGGGAAGGCTGAACTGTTACAAATTTGAAAAGAAAAAGTAAAAAAGTGATTGACAAGTGAGCTGTTGTTTGTTATGATATATAAGTCGTCACGAGAGGTGATTGATTTGCGGAAGTGTCGGAACTGGCAGACGAGCAAGACTAAGGATCTTGTGGGCATTGCGCTCGTGTGGGTTCAAGTCCCATCTTCCGCATTGCTGTTCACTGAAATGAGACGATGTGTGCGCAGGAGTGGCGGAATTGGCAGACGCGCAGGCTTCAGGTGCCTGTGGTAGCAATATCGTGTGGGTTCAAGTCCCATCTCCTGCACTAATCAAAATGGGAAACAGATAATTCGGAGCAAATGCTATGCTTCGGATTTTTTTTTCGTAGCAGGAAAACGCCTTTTCTTATAACGGGTATCCCTTAGAGGAGACCTGTGGGACGTATGTTTCTTCCCCGAACAGCATAGATATAGAGAAGTTTATAAAAAATCAAAAAAAGAAAAAGGAAATCCTGTATTTCCACGGAATATTAGTATTGTAATCACTGTGTGACAATTTTTCCGAAAAGGAGACTAAAAATGTCAATACGGGAAGAAATAGAACAAATGGAGCGGGAAATTTTGAGCCCCTATGCAACTTTAAGCGAGAATTCCAGGGGCAGGGATGTTCCGGAAGAGCCCTGCGATATCCGTCCGGTATTCCAGCGGGACAGAGACAGAATCCTGCACTGCAAGGCGTTCCGCAGATTAAAAAATAAAACACAGGTATTTCTGACACCCAAGGGAGACCATTACAGAACCAGACTTTCCCATACCTTAGAGGTATCTCAGAATGCCAGAACCATTGCGAAGGCACTGAGGTTAAACGAAGATTTGGTGGAGGCAATTGCTTTGGGCCATGATTTAGGCCACACGCCCTTTGGCCATGCCGGGGAGCAGGTGTTAAATGAGCTTTGCGAGGACGGGTTCCGCCACAACGAACAGAGCGTCCGGACCGTGGAAAAATTAGAAAAAGACGGCAAAGGCCTAAACCTCACCTGGGAGGTGCGGGACGGCATTTTAAACCACCAGTCCCGGCTTATGCCCCACACCCTGGAGGGGAAAATCGTACGGCTTTCCGATAAGATAGCCTACATCAATCACGATATCGACGACGCCATCCGGGCGCAGGTGCTGACGGAAGACGACATCCCCATGGAGTTAAAAAAGACGTTGGGGTTTACTACCCGCCAGCGGCTTAATACGCTGATACATAACATTATCAGGAACAGCAGGGGAAAAAACGACATCATCATGTCCGCCGAGGTGGAAGAGGCGATGATAGAGCTGCGAAAATTCATGTTTGACAACGTGTATAAAAATCCCACTGCCAAGGGCGAAGAGGTCCGGGCGAAGGCAATGTTAAAGCAGCTTTTTTATTACTATATGGAGCACATTGATTTATTGCCGGAAAAGTATCTCAGGATGATGTACGCCGGAGAGAAAAAAGAGCGTGTGGTCAGCGACTATATCGCCGGAATGACAGACCAGTATGCCATCGCAAAATTCAGCGAATACTTCCTGCCGCAGGCCTGGCAAGTAGACGGTTATTAAAGAATTGGAAGCCTGCGGCATTCGCAGGCACGCAGCGTAGAGCTGCGGGCAAGTAGACGGGTATTAAAGAATTGGAAGCCTGCGGCATTCGCAGGCACGCAGCGTAAAGCTGCGGGCAAGTAGACGGTTACCAGATAACGAAAGGAGCGGAAGATGCCATTTTATTCAGACGACATCATTGAGGAAGTGCGTTCCCGCAATGACATTGTTGACGTCATATCCCAGTATGTGCGTCTCCAGAAAAGGGGAAGCAACTATTTCGGGCTGTGTCCGTTTCATAACGAAAAATCAGGCTCCTTTTCCGTGTCCCCGGGTAAGCAGATGTATTACTGCTTCGGCTGCGGGGCGGGAGGGAATGTTTTCACTTTTCTGATGGAGTATGAGAACTTCACCTTCGGCGAAGCCATGGAGGCGTTGGCCGAGCGGGCGGGAATGGAACTGCCGAAACAGGAATATAATGCCGCCCAGCGGAGAGAGGCGGACAAGCGGGCAAGGCTGCTGGAAATCAATAAAGAGGCAGCCAAATATTTTTATTCTCTCCTTAGGAATGACAGGGGGAAAAACGCCCTTGCCTATTTTCGGAAAAGGGAATTGTCGGACGAGATTATGCAGAAATTCGGTCTGGGCTATTCCGACCAGTACAGCGATGATTTGTACCGCTATCTGCGGAAAAAGGGTTATGAGGATGAAATTTTAAAGGAATCCGGCCTTGTGACCATCGATGAACGTCGGGGCGGTTACGATAAATTCTGGAATCGGGCGATGTTTCCTATTATGGATGTCCACAACAAGGTGATCGGTTTTGGCGGACGTGTGATGGGGGAGGGGGAGCCGAAATACCTAAACTCCCCGGAGACAAAAATTTTTGACAAGAGCCGCAACTTGTACGGCTTAAATATCGCAAGAAGCACCAAAAAAACACAGCTTTTGCTCTGTGAGGGCTATATGGACGTGATAGCACTGCACCAGGCGGGCTTTGACAATGCGGTGGCGTCCCTTGGTACCTCCCTCACCAGTGGACATGCCAGCCTGCTGAAACGCTACACGAAAGAGGTTTATCTGACCTATGACAGCGACGGGGCGGGAGTGAAGGCGGCGCTTCGGGCAATTCCCATTTTAAAGGAAGTGGGAATTACCACCAAGGTTATCAACATGAAGCCCTATAAAGACCCCGACGAGTTTATCAAAGCGTTGGGAGCGGAGGAATACCAGAAGCGGATAGACGGGGCAGAAAACAGTTTCCTCTTTGAAATCCGTATTTTACAGCAGCAATATGATATGAGGGACCCGGAGAGCAAGACGGCTTTTTATAATGAAGTGGCGAAAAAGCTCTGCGGCTTTTCGGAAAAGCTAGAGAGAGATAACTATATCGAGGCGGTTGCGGTAAAATATATGATAGCGGTGGAGGATATGCGAAAGCTTGTCAATCAGTACGGCGCCCAAATCGGCGTGGCGGGCGGCATGGCAGGCAGCGGAAACCGTGAACCAACCAGGCCCAAAACTGGCATCCATGAGAAAAATAAAAAAGAAGATGGAATGAAGCAGTCCCAGAAGCTGCTTTTGACGTGGCTCATTGAGAATGCCGGATTATTTTCAAAAATAGAAAAATATATTACACCGGAGGATTTCACCGAAGAAATCTACCGGAAAGTGGCGGAAATCCTGTTCGGGCAGTTTCGCGACACAGGAGGCGTCAATCCGGCGCAAATCGTCAGCATGTTCCAAAATGAGGAGGAGCAGAGGGAGATTGCAGGTCTTTTTAATGCCAGAATACATCAGGTTGAGACAAAAGAGGACAGGGAGAAGGCACTGAAGGAGACCATTATCCGGGTAAAACAAAACAGCATGGAGTACCATGCAAAGGCGGCATCGCCCACCGATATGGCGGCGCTGCAGAAGATGGTAGCCGATAAGCGGGCGCTTGAGGAGTTAGAAAAAGTGCATATTTCCGTGGATTAAGGACAAAATACTAGAAAACTTGAGAGGATGAAACAAAATGGCAAAAAAGAAAGAAAACGGCAACGTAAATGAAGCTGCTTCCGTCAATGGAGTAAATCCGGAGGCAGAGGCCGCCAGAGAGAAATTTCAGGAAAAATTAAAAGAGCTGCTGAGTTTGGCCAAAAAGAAAAAGAACATGTTAGAGTATCAGGAAATCAACGACTTTTTCTCTGATATGCAGTTAGATGCGGAAAAATTTGAGAAAATTCTTGATTTCTTAGAGGCAAACAATATTGACGTACTGCGTATTACCGACGACGATGTGGACGACGATATCCTTTTGGAAGTGGAGGATGAGGAAGAAATCGAGGTAGAGAAAATCGACCTCTCCGTGCCGGACGGCGTTTCCATTGAGGATCCGGTGCGTATGTATTTAAAGGAAATCGGTAAGGTTCCCCTCTTAAGTGCAGAAGAAGAAATCGAGCTGGCAAAACGGATGGAGTTAGGTGACCAGGATGCGAAAAAGCGTCTGGCGGAGGCAAACTTACGTCTGGTAGTTTCCATTGCAAAGCGTTATGTGGGACGTGGTATGCTGTTCCTTGATTTGATTCAGGAGGGAAATTTAGGTCTGATTAAAGCGGTGGAAAAATTCGATTACCGCAAGGGTTACAAATTTTCCACGTATGCAACCTGGTGGATTCGTCAGGCTATTACCAGAGCCATTGCGGATCAGGCGAGAACCATCCGTATTCCGGTGCATATGGTGGAGACCATCAATAAATTAATCCGTGTCAGCAGACAGTTGCTTCAGGAGTTAGGACGTGAACCGACCCCGGAGGAAATTGCAGCGGAGATGAATATGCCGGTGGAGCGTGTGCGTGAAATCTTAAAGATTTCCCAGGAGCCGGTTTCTCTAGAGACCCCAATCGGTGAGGAGGAGGACAGCCACTTAGGCGACTTTATTCAGGATGACAACGTTCCGGTGCCTGCGGATGCGGCAGCCTTTACCTTGTTAAAGGAGCAGTTAGAGGAAGTCCTTGGCACTCTGACAGAGAGAGAGCAGAAGGTACTGACCCTGCGTTTCGGCTTAGAGGATGGACGTGCAAGAACCTTAGAGGAGGTAGGAAAAGAATTTAACGTGACGAGGGAACGAATCCGCCAGATTGAGGCGAAAGCCTTAAGAAAACTGCGCCACCCCAGCAGAAGCCGTAAATTAAAGGATTATTTGGAATAAGATGGTAAAGATATCAAACCGTTTAATGACAGTAGCATCACTCATCAGCGAGGGAAATGTCCTTGCAGACGTGGGAACAGACCACGGATATGTACCGATTTATCTGATGGAGCAGGGGAAAATCCCCCGGGCAATCGCCATGGATATCAATGCAGGCCCCTTAGAGCGGGCAAAGGAGCATATTGCGGGCTGCGGTATGGGTGATTACATAGAAACCCGGTTATCCGACGGCTTAGAGGCGCTGCGGACGGGAGAAGCGGAGACTATTCTGGTTGCAGGCATGGGCGGAGGACTTGTGATTCATATTTTAAAGACAGGGGAAGCTGTTGCAAGAAGTGTGAAGGAGTTGGTTTTGCAGCCCCAGTCTGAGTTAGAGCGGGTACGGATTTTCTTAGAAAAAAACGGTTATGTGACGGATGCCGAGGACATGGTGTTTGAGGAAGGCAAGTTTTATCCCATGATGCGGGTGCACTATGAGCCGGAACATAGGGCAGGACAGAGTGACGGAATGCTTGGCCGCCGGCAGGGGGACGCAGACTATGAGCCGGAGCATATGACAGGACAGAGTGACGGCGGACAGGAGAGGCAGCTTAGTTATCTCTACGGAGCCGGACTGCTCAGGCAGTGCCATCCGGTATTGCTTGCCTATCTGAAAAAGGAACGGGATACGTACCGGAGCATTTATGAAAATCTTAAAAAACAGCCCGCTGCCGGACATATAGAAATACGTATGCAGGAAATTGAAAATGCACTGGCACAGAATAGAATGGCGCTGTCCTATTACGGCAATAAGGGGAAAGACTGAATGGGAAGAAAGGAAAATGTTATGGGGGAAAATATGGTCACACTGACGATACGGGGGGAGAAAAAGCAGTATCCGTCAGGAATTAAATTTGAAGAGATTGCGAAGGAATACCAGCCGGAATTTCAGGATGATATTGTGCTGGTGCTTTATAATAACCGCCTGCGGGAACTGTGGAAGACAGCGAAACGTGACGGCTCCTTAGAACTGCTTACCACTGCGGATAAAGCCGGGCGGAAAGCTTACCGCAGAAGCGCGACGCTGTTAATGCAGAAGGCGGTTCACAACCTGTGGGGAGAGGAAAAGAAAATTGTTCATGTGATGTATTCCATAGGACAGGGCTACTACTGCGAGCTGGTAAAGGACGGCGAGGTACAGGAAGTCACAGAGGAAATGTTAGAAAGCTTAAGAAAGAGAATGAAAGACCTGGTGGATAGGGAGATTCTCATTGAAAAAGAGAGCGTCAATACGGATGATGCGGTGGCGCTTTTCCGGGAGTTTGGAATGACAGATAAGGAAAAGCTGTTCCGTTATCGCCGCAGCTCCAGGGTGAATATTTATAAATTAGGCAATTACAAGGACTATTTTTACGGGTTTATGGTACCTTCCACGAAATACCTTGCCTATTTTGACGTGAAGAAATATGAGGATGGGTTTGTACTGCTGTTCCCGGACAAAAATACCAGGGAAGTGGCGGAATTTTATCCCTCAGGAAAGCTGTTCCACACCTTAAAAAGTTCCAGAGAATGGGGCAGAATGTTGGAAATCGACACCATCGGGGCGTTAAATGACGCCATTGCCGCAGGGAAAATGCAGCAGGTTATTTTAACGCAGGAGGCGCTTTTTGAGGAACGCATCGGGCAGCTGGCGGAGAGCATTGTGAAGTCGGAGGGAAAGAAATTTGTGATGATTGCGGGGCCTTCTTCCTCAGGTAAGACTACCTTTTCCCACCGTCTTTCCATTCAGCTTGCGGCGAAAGGACTGAAACCCCATCCGTTTCCGTTAGACGATTATTACGTGGACAGAGAATTCTGTCCTAGAGACGAGAACGGCAATTTTGACTTTGAGTGCTTAGAGTCTTTAGATGTAGAGCTTTTTAACCATGATATGAATGAGCTTTTGGCGGGGAAGAAGGTAGACCTTCCGATTTTTAACTTTAAGACAGGAAAGCGGGAATATAAGGATAAAATCATGAAGTTAGGGAAAGAAGATGTGCTTGTTATCGAGGGCATTCACGGGCTGAATGACAAGCTTTCCTATACCATTCCGGCGGAGAGTAAATTTAAAATTTACATCAGCGCCCTCACCCAGCTAAACATTGATGAGCATAACTGCCTTCCGACCACTGACGGCAGGATGATCCGCCGGATTGTGCGGGATGCCAGAACCAGGGGTACCTCGGCAAAGGAAACCATCGCCATGTGGGATTCCGTGCGGAGAGGGGAAGAAAAATATATTTTCCCGTTTCAGGAAGGGGCTGATGTGATGTTTAATTCTGCGCTGATTTATGAGCTGGCAGTGTTAAAACTCTATGCGGAGCCGTTGCTGTTTGCTATTGACAAGGAATGCCCGGAGTATATAGAAGCGAAACGCCTGCTGAAATTTTTGGATTATTTCCTGCCGATGCCAAGCGATCATATTGCGCAAAATTCCATTATCCGTGAATTTATCGGAGGCTCCTGTTTCCATGTATAAAGTGTGAAAAGAGTTTTGCAGCCGACGAAACATGTAACAGTTCAGTCCTCCCTGTGTCTTGGGGACCAGATAGCGCTTCTTCCTATTCAGACACGCTTGCGCTTGGTATAAAACGTAGCGGTACATAAGGCACCAAAATACGGTGCCTAAGTACCGACGTTTTATAAACAGTCTGAACCGGAAGAACCGCTATCTGGCTCCCAAGGCGCAGGGAGGGCTGAACTGTTACCGAAACATCGGGAATTTTTTAAAAGAAACTTGCACAATGGAGAAAAACATTGTATAGTAATGGGCGGAATGAAAATTTTAAGTAGGATAAATGGTCGCGGCCCGGTTTTACCGGGGTGAGGAAAGTCCGGGCTTCACAGGGCAGGATGCCGGATAACGTCCGGTAGAGGCGACTCTAAGGATAGTGCAACAGAAATATACCGCCGGACGCCTGTAAGGGCGTTTCGGTAAGGTTGGAAGGGCAGTGTAAGAGACTACCGCCTTCCCGGTAACGGGGAGGGCATATGTAAACCCCATCCGAAGCAAGACCGAACAAAAGCATTGACGTGGCCCGCCAGCTTTAGGTAGGTTGCTTGAGGTGGCTGGCAACAGCCATCCTAGATAGATGACCATTCGCTGCGTAAGCAGCCGACATAACCCGGCTTATCGTCCTGCTTAAATTTTAGAAACTGAAAGGGTGTTGCGTAAAGCGGCACTCTTTTTCCATATATTTAATTCTAATGAAAATATAAAATGTTTCTTAAAAGACAATAGGAGTGTTGACGCTGCAAATTTTTAGGCTTACCATATTTCTAGATGAAACGAGTTGCTGCCTTAGCAGAGTCAAAACCGATAGGAAGATGGTGGAAAACGATGAGAGAAAAAATGCGGAGATTTATGTCGGGAAGATATGGAGCGGATGAGTTGGGCAGGGTCTTAAGCGCTGTGGTGTTGGGCTGTCTTGTAGTTTCCATGTTTTCACCGCTTTTGTCCGGACTGGCGGTGTTTTACTGGATTGGCATTGTACTGGTGATTTACAGCTGTTTTCGGATGTTTTCAAAAAATACTGCAAAACGGTATGAAGAAAACCAGAAATTTTTAAACTGGCGGTATCAGATGACAGTGAAACAGAACCGGAAGAAAACACAGTTTGCCCAGAGAAAAATTTATCGTTTTTATAAATGTCCGCAGTGCAGCCAGAAGGTACGGGTACCAAAGGGAAAAGGCAAAATCTGTATCACCTGTCCGAAGTGCAGAACGGAATTTGTGAAAAAGAGCTGATAAAGGAGAATTTTTTGTGTTTGGTTATATTAATATCAATCAAAAAGAATTGTCAGAAGAGAGCAGAAAGGCATATCAGTCCTATTACTGCGGACTGTGCCGGAGATTAAAAACCAACTGCGGCGCAAAGGGACAGATGCTTTTAAACTATGATATGACATTCCTTATCGTTCTTCTTACCGGACTATATGAACTGGAAAATCAGTCATCGGATATTCTCTGTGCGCTGCATCCCACCAAAAAGAGAAGGGTGTGGCTCAATGAGGCGACGGACTATGCGGCGGCAATGAACCTGATTTTAGCCTACCATAATCTGATTGATGACTGGAAAGACGACAAGGCATACTCCAAAAAAGCGTTTGCCAAAATGCTGGACAAAGACTACCTTAAAGTCATGGAAAAATATCCAAGACAGGTGAGGGCTGTTGAGGAATATATGAAAAAGACGGAAGAGATAGAGAAACGCCGGGAGAAAAACCTGGATTTGGCGGCAGGACTTTCCGGGGAAATGTTAGGGGAGGTGTTCTGCTGGAAAGAGGACGAATGGGCAGAAGAACTCCGCACCATGGGATTTTATATGGGAAAATTTATTTACCTGATGGATGCCTTTGAGGATTACGATGCGGATGTGGAAAAAAATGCCTATAATCCGCTGGTGTTTATGGAAAAAGGGCAGGAACAGGACAGAGACACCTGGTGTAAGCTGCTTTTGACCAGTATGATGTCGGAGTGTGCAAAATCCTTTGAACGGCTTCCGATTCTGCTTCATGCAGATATTCTCCGGAATGTCCTTTATTCCGGGGTCTGGACCAGGTATGAATATTTGCAGCTTAAGAAGCGTAAAACAGAAGAGAAAGCAAAAAAGAAAATGCGTAAATAATGAGGTTTGACTTATGATGGATCCTTATCAGGTGCTTGGTATCTCACGGAGTGCCTCTGATGAAGAAATAAAAAAAGCATATCGTGCCCTGAGCCGGAAGTATCATCCCGATGCCAATGTCAACAATCCCAATCGGGAACAGGCAGAGGAACGGTTCAAGGAAGTGCAGCAGGCATACGACCAGATTATGAAGGAGAAACAGCAGAGCAGCAGCTACAGTTATAACCATGCCGGGGGCTACGGATCCGGCAGCAGCTACAGTCAGGGAGGGGAATCACCCCAGATGCAGGCAGCGGCAAATTACATTGCCAACCACTGTTATGCGGAGGCGCTAAATGTGCTGAACAATATTCCTTTCGCAGAGCGCCGTGCAAGATGGTATTATTACAGCGGTCTGGCAAATCAGGGTGCGGGAAACAATATTGTGGCAAAGGAACATGCGGCGCGGGCAGTGGAAATGGAGCCTAGCAACATGGAATACCGCCAGTTTTTGCAACACTTAGAGTACGGAGGTACCTGGTATACCAATATGGGCAGCAGCTATGACCGTCCCTACGCCAGTGCAGGAAACTGGTGTCTTAGCATGCTGTTTTTGAATATGCTGTGTAACTGCTGTTGCTGCAGGCCTTTTTAGTGTGCAGGCAGACGGCGGATATCTGGCGGTGGGGAACATATCGTGGTCGGAAAAGCCGGGATTACAGAGACGGTCGGAACAGATGCACCTCAGACGGACGAGACGCAGGGTGAGAATGTCTGGGTTATGAAGTTGGACAAAAACCTGACTCCTATTTGGAGCAGAACATATGGAAGCAGCAAAAACGATGTTGGCAGCTGTGTTGTCGAAACAGAAAACGGTTTTGTCATTGCTGGGACAGTAGGTACGATGGACGGGGATGTAACCCCAAAGCCTTATTCCGGGAGTAATGCATGGTTTCTCAAGCTGGATGGGCAGACGGGCGAAAACGTACATCAGCCGGGCGGCGGCACAGGAGGTGTTTCTCCGTCAGCCAAAGGTGGTTCTATCTATCTGCAGGTGGGAGCATACAGCGGTGACAGTTTCCGAATTGATTATGTCTCTAAGCAGAGAAGCCGTTACGGCAGTTATCAGAATGCGCTTGAACATCTGTATGCTGCCAATGCCGTTACGGGTGAGAACGTATCGGCATCGGAAAGTCTGCTCTCGGATGCCGATATGGCAGATGAGATGGTGTCATTTTCCCGCGACAAAATTCTTGAACAGGCAAATTTAGCTGTCATGGCTCAGGCAAATACGGCAAATCAGGCTGTGCTAAGACTATTGACGTAAGCTTATTCCGAAAGTAATGGGATGGTGTGAATGCCATCCCATTTTTTTCTTTCGTTATTTGGAAAAAATTCTGCTGCCCTTAGGAAGAAAGCCTATCGTTTGTTTGGATTGGTGTATTTCTCTTCGCAGTATTTGCAGCGGTAAACCTCTTTTTCCGGGTCGGTCAGAAGAAAGATCTGGTCTAACTCCTGTTCGATGGAGGTAATGCAACGGGGATTCTTACACCGGATAACGTTTTTGACCTGCTTTGGCAGGTGCAGTTCTTTTTTGGAGACAATGGAGTTGTCCTGAATGACATTGACGGTGATATTGTGGTCAATGAAGCCTAAAATATCCAAATCCAAGGCTTCAATGGGGCATTCCACCTTCAAAATGTCTTTTTTTCCCATTTTATTGCTTCGGGCATTTTTAATAATGGCTACGGAACAGTCTAACTGGTCTAATTTTAAGTCGTGATAAAGCCGCAGGCTCATGCCCGGCTGAATATGGTCTAATACAAAACCTTCCTGAATTCCACTGATATTTAACATAGTATTCTCCCTTTCCTTCATCGCCCGTCAGGCACATTTGTCCGGAAATCCACGTGGACAGGGGCTTCCGGTGCGTCACAGGGCGGCTTTTATTCAACAGTAATCTCAAGCAGGGTCAAAATCAGCGCCATGCGCACGTAGACGCCGTACTGTACCTGCTTGAAATAAGCTGCTCTCGGGTCGTCGTCCACCTCTACGGAAATCTCGTTGACACGGGGAAGCGGGTGAAGCACTAACATTTCTTTCTTCGCTAATTCCATTTTTGCTTTTGTTAAAACATAGAAATCCTTTAAGCGGATATAATCTTCCTCGTTAAAGAAACGTTCCTTTTGTACTCTCGTCATGTAGAGGATATCAAGCTCCGGCATAGCATCCTCTAAACGCTCCACCTCGGTAAAAGGAATGTTGTTAGCCCGGAGCACGTCGTCCCGGATATAGCTTGGTATCCGCAGCTCCTCCGGTGAAATCAGCACAAAACGAATCCCCGGATAGCGGATTAAAGCATTAATCAGAGAGTGCACGGTACGTCCGAATTTTAAATCACCGCAGAGTCCGATGGTCATATTGCCCAGATGGCCGCTCAAAGAACGTATGGTAAGTAAATCCGTCAAAGTCTGGGTCGGATGCTGATGACCGCCGTCTCCGGCATTGATTACGGGAATAAGGGATTTCTGGGAGGCTACAAGAGGTGCACCTTCCTTTGGGTGACGCATGGCACAGATATCTGCGTAGCAGGAAATAACTCGAATCGTATCGGAGACGCTCTCTCCTTTGGCTGCGGAACTGGAATCCGCACTGGAAAAACCTAAAACAGAACCGCCAAGGTTTAACATGGCAGCCTCAAAACTAAGTCTTGTTCTTGTACTTGGCTCATAAAAGCATGTAGCAAGCTTTTTGCCGTCACATGCGTGTGCATACTTTGCTGGGTACTTCTCGATATCATTGGCAAGGTCTAACAGCTTGTCTAACTCATCGACGGAGAAGTCCAATGGGTTCATTAAATGACGCATATATTCCTCCTTAAACGATATAGCCGCATTGGCATTTTTTCTATCATATAATAACCATTGGACAATTTCAAGACGGAAATTATTTACGTTATATTATGGAAAAACAGGCATATTTTCAGATATTTTTGTCGCGAACAAGAATGCGTTCAAATAATAGCCCGGCTGCCATCCAGAAGGGAGCGTAGTCTAACCGGATGACACCGTTGATGTTTGATTTTGCGTCGCTGTAATCCCAGGGGCATACGTGGTGTTTTTTTAAGAACATTCCGCTCAGGTACTCAAAGGAAAAAATGCCGACAGTGTAGATTCCGCCCCGGAGCAGGGTGGGGATTTTTCTCAGAACCTTATACAACGGGGAAATGATGGCTGCCATGCCGTAGATGGGGAACATCCAGAGGGAGGTCTGGCCAATCATTCGTCTGTCATGTTTTAAAAGAGAGCCTGCGGAAGTAAATAGAATTTCCATGCACCAGCCGGTGAGGCCGCAGACGAGAAAATCTTTTCCTATCATAAGTGTGAAGTCCTTTCTGAAAAAATGGATGTGTGCTTCAAAACTGAGGGTGTGCTTCAAAACTGAGGGTATGGCAAAAAATTAAGGGTGTATCAAAATTGGGGGGCAGTAAATGGGGGTTGTGAGGCATAGCGCACCGGAGGCAGCCTGGTTTGTTCCGATGTCCGGAGATAAGATATTCTAAGAAATCTGCATACAGGTTTGCGGCGGCGGACGTAACCGGTACAAAGTCGCCCTCCATGGCTCCATTGTACCTCAAACAGACATCGTGTCTGTTTGTTACTGTCATTGAGCAGATTTCTAAGAATATCTAATCTCCTCCCATAGTCACAAACCAGGCTGCCTCCGGTGCGCTATGCCAATATCATTTACTGGCGAAGAGCCGCTTTTGATACGTTGGCTTAATATTATTTACTAGCAAAAAGCTGTTTTTTGAAATACAGAGTTAATATTATTTACTGGCGAAAAGCCGCTTTTTGATACGCTGGGTTAATATCATTCATCGTGAAGTTCGTGTTTTTGAAACAGTAAGCAGCGTTATTCACTCACAAAATTTTAAGTAGACAAACACGGAATAAAGCGTTTAAAATCCTATAATCAAAGTATTTTCAGAATATCTATAAAATATGTGCCGGCAAGAGAGGAAGTTTTAACAAAAAAGATGGAAGAATATGTTAAAGAATCAGCTTTTGCAAATGCCGGAAATCGAACAGCCTTAAGCCTGCATACATCAAAACAGCATATTTTTAAAAACAGCATATTTTTACGACAACCGAAATCCCCTCGACAAGTTACTTATGGAATATTCGCAGGAAGATTTTAGCGGGGACAGCGAATGTCAGCTTGGAATAGCAGAGGGTTCCATACAGACCCTTCCGGGAACGCCGGTGCTTAGCGAGGTCTTTTCGAGCTTAGCATCCGCTGCGATTCCCGGGGAGCGAGAGCGTGTCTGAATGGAACCCTCTGCTATTCCAAGCGTCCACCGCCAACACACCCCCTATACCCCCTTCCCGCAAATATGTAATTTTTCTAAAAAACCCCCCTAAAACTTGTAAAACCTCCCCATCTGGCATATAATGAAAAAAGTGTATTTCAAGGAATCAGAATGCAGTTAAACAGCCTATTACAACATATTTCATACAAAAGCCTACAGGGAAACAAAGAACTTTTTATCAAAGACATCTCCTACCATTCCCAAAAAGTAACCCAAAGTTCTCTGTTTGTCTGTATCAAAGGTCAGAAAACCGACGGCCACGATTACGTACAGCAGGCATTAGAAAAAGGCGCCTCTGCCGTGGTAGTGGAGGAACGCACCCTGTTATCCGCCGGAGGCAAGAATCTCCTTTATACCAAAACAGGAAGCATCCGCATAGAGGATATCATACATAACTACGGTGCGGGAGTGGTGGTAGTGCAGGATGGCAGAATTGCGTTAGCGGAACTTTCCGCTGCCTTTTTTGATTTTCCTGCAAAAAAAATGAAAATGATTGGCATTACCGGAACAAAGGGAAAGACCACCACGGCGTTTCTCGTGGCGGGAATCCTGCGGGAGGCGGGATACCGGCCTGGAATGATAGGAACGATATGGATTGACAACGGAAGAGAAACGACGCCCGCAGAACACACCACGCCGGAGAGCTGTGATTTGCAGAGATATTTAGCGGAGATGGTGGAAAACGGGTGTGACTGCTGTGTGATGGAGGTATCCTCCCAGGGCATAAAGCTGAACCGTACCTTTGGTATCTGGTTTGATATCGGGGTATTCTTAAATATTGAACCGGACCATATCGGAGCCGGAGAACACGCCTCTTTCCTGGAATATCTTTACTGCAAAAGCAGGCTGCTGCAGCAGTGCACCCTTGGTATTGTCAACTGGGATGAACCGAAGCTCTCTAAAATACTCCGGGGGCATACCTGCCGTATTGAAAGTTTCTCTAGGCGGGGAGAGGCGGCGGGCAGTGTTTTAGCGGCAGCGGAGCGCACCTTTTTTTATATGGTAAAGGGGAAACTGTACAGCTGTGTGAAAGCCCGGCTTAAGGGGGAGAGCTTTACCTTTCAGCTTCAGCTGCCGGGAATGTTTAATGTATCGAATGCCCTTGCGGCGATTGCGGTGGCGTCCCATTTTGATGTGGCGACAGAGCAGATGGAGCGGGCGCTTGTGAAGCAGGTGGTGCCGGGGCGCTGTGAGAATGTGGGGATTTCAGAAAAATTTGTGTTTCTTATTGATTACGCCCACAATGAAATGAGCCTGCGCAGCCTGTTAGAGACGCTGCGGGAGTTTAAGCCCAGACGGCTGGTGGTGATTTTCGGGTGCGGCGGTAACCGTTCCAAATTAAGGAGAAACAGGATGGGGGAGACTGCCGGGCATCTGGCAGATTTTACCATTCTAACTTCTGACAATCCCAGATGGGAGAACCCGGAAGAAATTTTAGATGATATTGAGGAAGGCATCCGGGGGACGGGAGGCGCTTACGTCAGAATTGCGGACAGGGCGGAAGCGGCAGCCTATGCGGTGAAGCAGGCAAGGCAGGGAGATATCATTGTGCTGGCAGGAAAAGGGCATGAGGGATATCAGGAAATCTGCGGCATCAAATATCCCATGAGCGAACGGGAGCTGATAGAAAATGCAGAAAAGTAAGGGTGAGGAAAACATGGCAGAATATGCGAACATCATTGTGGATATTTCCCATGAAAAATTAGATAAGACATTTCAATACCGGATACCGGAACGCTTAAAGCCTGTGTTGGAGGTGGGAATGCTGGTTTTGATACCCTTTGGAAAACGGAACATGCAGGGGTATGTGATAGAACTGACTGACCGGCCGGAATATGAAGTGGATAAGATAAAAGAAATCACAGGGATTGCGGAAAAGGGTGTGGCAATCGAAAGCCAGATGATTGCCCTAGCGGCGTGGATGCGGAAAAATTACGGCGGAACCATGAACCATGCCTTGAAAACGGTTCTTCCCGTCCGGGAAAAGAAAAAGAAGCTAGAGCAGAAAACCGTGCGTCTCGCCCTACACCCCGTGGAGGCGAAAAACCAGTTGGCAGAGTACGAGAGAAAACATTCCGTGGCACGGGCGAGATTGCTAGAGGCGCTTCTTGCGGAGGGGGAATTAGACCAGAATGTCATTACCCAGAAACTGAATGTCACAAGCGCCGTGATCCGCGCCATGGAAGAGGCGGGAGTGGTAAAGATAATCAGGGAACAAAAGTACCGCAATCCGGTGGAGCATTTAGACCAGAGAGGCTATGATAAAATACTAAATGACGAACAGCGGCAGGTTGTCTCTGAAATTATCGGTGATTACGACGGGGGAATCAGAACTACCTATCTGTTAAAGGGAGTGACCGGCAGTGGCAAGACGGAAGTGTATATGGAACTGATTTCCCATGTGTTAGGGCAGGGGCGGCAGGCGATTGTGCTGATACCGGAGATTGCCCTGACTTACCAGACCGTTATGCGGTTTTACAACCGTTTTGGGGACCGGGTTTCCATTATGAATTCCAGGCTTTCGCCGGGAGAGAGGTATGACCAGTGCCTGCGGGCGAAAAACGGGGAAATTGACATCATGATTGGCCCCCGTTCTGCGCTGTTTACGCCGTTTCCGGATTTAGGGTTGATTATCATAGACGAGGAACACGAAACCTCCTACAAGAGTGAAACCGTGCCGAAATATCATGCCAGAGAGACGGCAATCCGGCGGGCGGAAATGGCGGGGGCAAGCGTGGTGCTAGGTTCTGCCACCCCCTCTGTGGACAGCTACTATAAGGCGCAGAAGGGAGAATACCGCCTGTTGGAGTTAAAACACCGGGTGCAGGAGAAACCCCTTCCGGCATGTGAGGTGATTGACCTGAGGGAGGAACTGAGACAGGGGAACCGCTCTATTTTAAGTGAATGTCTGACGGAGCAGATGGAGGACAGATTAAGACGCCGCCAGCAGACCATTCTTTTTATCAACCGGAGGGGACTGGCGGGCTTTGTCTCTTGCAGAGCCTGCGGCCATGTGATAAAATGTCCGCATTGCGATGTTTCTTTAAGCCAGCATGACAATGGGAAAATGATTTGCCATTACTGCGGTTATGAAGAACCGTCGCCAAAGGCATGTCCGGTCTGCGGCTCTAAATATATCAGCGGCTTTAAGGCGGGCACCCAGAAAATCGAGCAGGTGGTAAAGCAGCGGTTCCCCCAGGCGAGGGTGCTTCGGATGGATATGGATACCACCAGAAGCAAAGAGGGCCATGAGCAGATTTTATCCGCCTTTGCCAATCAGGAAGCAGATATTTTGATTGGAACCCAGATGATTGTCAAGGGACACGATTTTCCCAATGTGACCTTAGTGGGGGTGTTAGCGGCGGATATGTCGCTGCATGTCAGTGATTTTCATGGGCCGGAGCGTACCTTCCAGCTTTTAACCCAGGCTGCCGGGAGAGCCGGCAGGGGAGAACTGCCGGGAAGCGTGGTGATACAGACCTATACGCCGGAGCATTACAGCATTCTTGCGGCAAAGCAGCAGGATTATGAGAAGTTTTATGAGCAGGAAATCGAATACCGGAAAATGCTGCACTATCCGCCGGTCTGGAATCTGCTGCTGATACTCTGTGCATCTAAGGAGGAACAGCGCGCCTTCGATGCGGCTGCCCTGCTGGCGGCGCAGATAGAGGGAAATGAGAAGTGTGAGCGGGAAAAAATCCTTCCCATCGGTCCTGCGGACGCCGCCATTGCGAAGATTTCGGATGTTTACAAAAAGGTCCTGTATGTGAAAGCGGAAAATTATCAGATATTGGTGGATATCAAAGACGGACTGGAGGATTTTATGAGGGACGACCGCAGATTTTCCAATGTAACGGTTCAGTTTGACTTTAATCCCGCCGATGGTTTTTGAAAATAGGAATGGAGGAAGAGAAAATGGCATTAAGAACAATTAGAATCCAGGGTGATCCTGTGCTTACCAAAGTATGCAGGCCGATACCGGAGATGACGCCGAAGATAGAGGAATTAATCGGCGATATGCTGGAAACCATGTATGAGGCAAACGGTGTGGGACTTGCTGCCCCCCAGGTGGGAATTTTAAAGAGACTGGTGGTAATTGATGTGGGAGACGGTCCGATTGTGATGATAAACCCATCTATTTTAGAGACCTCCGGGGAGCAGACCGGGGACGAGGGGTGCTTAAGCCTTCCGGGAAAAGCGGGAACCGTCACCAGACCCAATTATGTAAAGGCAAGGGCTTTGGACGAAAACATGGAAGAGTATACCATTGAGGGTACGGAGCTTTTGGCAAGAGCCATCTGCCATGAGTTAGACCATCTTGACGGACATATGTATACAGAGAAGGCGGAAGGTCCGATTCATGATGTAAATTATGAGGAAGAAGCATGAGAGTGATATTTATGGGAACCCCTGATTTTGCAGTGGGGACGTTAGAGGAAATTATAAAAGCGGGGCATGAGGTTGTCCTGGTGGTTTCCCAGCCGGATAAGGCGGTGGGGAGAAGCAAGGCGTTAAAATACACCCCGGTGAAAGCCTGTGCCATCGGGCACGGAATCGAAGTCTATCAGCCGGAAAGGGTTCGGGAGACGGAAGCTGTGGAATATTTGAGAAAATACCGGCCGGATATCATTATTGTGGAGGCTTTTGGGCAGATTATACCCAGAGTCATTCTGGACATGCCGAAATACGGCTGTGTGAATGTCCATGCCTCCCTGTTGCCGAAGTACCGGGGGGCATCCCCTATACAGTGGGCGGTCATCAATGGGGAAAAGATTACAGGAGTTACTACCCAGCGCATGGATGACGGGATTGATACCGGGGATATCATCATGAAAGAAGAAGTAGCATTGCGGGAGGACGAGACGGGAGGAAGTCTGTTTGACCGCCTTGCCGGAGTGGGGGCAAAACTCTGTGTAAAAACCATGGAAGCCATTGAAAACGGTACTGCTGTTTATACGCCCCAGGACAATGCCAAAGCCACCCATACCGCTAAAATTCATAAGGAGTTAGGCAGTATTGACTGGACGAAGGGGGCAGAAGAAATCGAGTGTCTGATTCGTGGATTAGACCCGTGGCCCAGCGCTTATACCAGATTAGGGGATAAAATTTTAAAAATCTGGAAGGCAGAGGTGGTTTCGGAGCAGAGCGAAGCGGAGCCGGGCTGTATTGTAAAGGTGGAAAAAAACAGGATTTTAGTACAGACGGGAAGAGGAATGCTGGCGTTAAAGGAAGTGCAGCTAGAGGGAAAAAAACGAATGATGGTGGCTGCCTTTTTGAACGGCTGCACCGTGGAAGAGGGAACTTATTTTAAGCGCGGATAAGAGATAGAAAGGATGGATGAGAATGCCTTATTTTTACTACTATTGGGACCCGACCTATATTCTGGTCATCATCGGAGCGGTTATCTGTATGATAGCTTCCGCAAGGGTTAAGTCTACTTACAATAAATATTCACAGTACCGCAGTATGACGGGAATGACCGGAGCCCAGGCGGCGGAGCGGATTTTAAATTCTGCGGGGATTTATGACGTTTCCATCCGCCATGTTTCAGGAAATCTGACGGACAATTACAATCCTATGAAAAAGACCTTGAATCTGTCGGATACAGTTTATGGCAGTACCTCCGTGGCGGCAATCGGTGTGGCAGCCCACGAGTGCGGACATGCCATCCAACATCAGAAGGGTTATGTGCCTCTGACGCTGCGTTCTGCCATTGTGCCGGTGGCAAATATCGGCTCTACTTTAGCGTGGCCTCTGATTGTGATTGGTTTGTTTTTTACCAGTTCTACGGGAAGCTTTCTCATTAACCTTGGAATTATCTGCTTTTCCTTTGCGGTGATTTTCCAGCTGGTGACCCTTCCGGTGGAATTTAACGCATCAAGCCGTGCCCTTAAGACGGTGGAGCAGTTAGGAATCTTAGGGGACAGTGAGCTGCCCTATACAAAAAAAGTGCTGAGTGCGGCGGCACTTACTTACGTGGCAAGTGCGGCGGCAGCTATTTTGCAGCTACTCCGTCTGGTACTGTTGTTTGGAGGGCGCGATAGGGATGACTGATTCGGTAAATACAAGGGAGCTGGTGCTGGGGATTTTACTGGAGGTTATGGAGGAGGGGGGCTACAGCCATGTGGTCCTGCGCTCCGTTTTGGAAAAATACCAGTATTTAGAGAAACAGGAGAGAGCATTCATCACACGGGTTTCCGAGGGAACCATCCAGCACATGATAGAACTCGATTATATCATCAACCGGTTTTCCAAGGTAAAAGTGAACAAAATGAAGCCTGTCATCCGCAATATTTTGCGGATGGCGGTGTATCAGATGAAATATATGGATTCGGTGCCGGATTCCGCAGCTTGCAACGAGGCGGTGAAACTGGCGAGGAAAAAGGGATTTTCCTCCCTCAGCGGTTTTGTCAACGGGGTGCTTCGCAATATCAGCAGAAATCTTGACGGGGTGCAGTACCCCAAGGAAGGGGAGAATCCTGTGGAGGCAATTTCTGTCCGCTATTCCATGCCGGAGTGGATTGTGGAGGACTGGATAGAACATTACGGAATACGGCAGACCAGAAAAACGGCGGAGGCTTTTTTGCAGGAGGCACCCCTTACGGTACGCACGAATCTTTTAAAAACTACGCCGGAGAAGCTAAAGGAGCGCCTGATGGCAGAGGGAGTGACGGTGGAGCCTGTGGATACGGAAATTTATCCGCAGCTTACCTACGCCTTTGCCATTTCCGGCTTTGATTATTTGAATGCCTTGCCGTCCTTTCGGGAAGGATTGTTTTATGTACAGGATATCAGTTCCATGATGGTGGCGGAATTAACGGCGGTGAAGGAAGGCAGCTATGTGATAGATGTCTGCAGCGCTCCGGGAGGAAAAAGTATTCATCTGGCGGAGAAAATGAAGGATACCGGAATGGTGGAAGCTAGGGATTTGACGGAAACTAAGGTGGCGCTGATAGAGGAAAATATCGCAAGGCACCGGCTTTCCAACATCAAGGCAGTGTGCCGGGATGCTACGGTATTTTCGGAGGAGGATGTGGAAAAGGCGGATGTCCTGATCGCGGATTTGCCCTGCTCCGGCCTTGGTATTTTAAGAAAAAAGACGGATATCAAGTATAAAATGAGCAGCAAACAGCAGCAGGAATTAGTGCTGCTGCAGCGGAAGATATTAGATACTGTGTTCCCTTATGTGAAGTGCGGCGGCACCCTTATCTACTCCACCTGTACCATCCACCGTGGGGAAAACGAGGAAAATGTACAGTGGTTTGTGGATAAACACCCGGAATTTGTGTTAGAGGAAATGCACCAGATATTTCCGAAGGAGCATTTAGGGGACGGCTTCTTTATGGCGAAATTTGTGAGGAATTAGGAATTGAAGGAAAAAACAGATATTAAATCCATGAATTTAGCGGAATTGAAAATTTATATGGAAGAGCTGGGAGAAAAAAGCTTTCGGGCAAAGCAGGTTTATCAGTGGCTGCATGAAAAGCAGGTTTCTTCCTTTGAGGAAATGACCAACCTCTCCAAGGCGCTGATAGAAAAGCTGAATCAGAATTGTTTTCTGATCAGTCTGAAAAAAGAGGCGGTGCAGATTTCAAAAATCGACGGCACCAGAAAATATTTGTTCCTGCTCCCTGACGGTAATGTTATCGAAAGCGTCCTGATGAAATATAAGCATGGCAATTCTGTCTGTATTTCCTCCCAGGTGGGCTGCCGGATGGGCTGCCGCTTTTGCGCCTCCACCTTAGATGGGCTGGTGCGGGGGCTGACTCCCTCGGAGATGATTGACCAGATTTACCAGATAGGAAAGGATATCGGGGAGCGGATTTCCAATGTGGTGGTGATGGGAACCGGGGAGCCTATGGATAATTTTGAAAACCTGCTAAAATTTATCCAGCTTCTGACCGATGAAAACGGGCTGCATATCAGCCAGAGGAACCTGACGGTATCTACTTGCGGGATTGTGCCGAAAATGAGGGAGTTAGCGGAGCAAAAACTTCAGATTACCCTGGCGTTGTCCCTGCACGCTTCAAACCAGGAGAAGAGGTTAGAGCTGATGCCGGTGGCAAATAAGTATGAGATCCATGAGGTGATGGAAGCCTGCCGGTATTATTTTGAACAGACCGGGCGGCGGGTAAGCTTTGAGTACAGCCTGGTTGCCGGAGTGAATGACACGGAGGCAGACGCAGAGCAGTTAGCAAAGCTGATTCGGGGCATGAACTGTCATGTAAACCTGATTCCGGTGAATCCCATCAAGGAGCGCTCTTATGTGCAGCCGGACAGCGGCGCTGTCTGGAGCTTTAAGGAGAGGCTTGAGAAAAAGGGCATCAATGTGACGGTGCGTCGGGAGATGGGCAGGGACATTGACGGTGCCTGCGGACAGCTGAGGCGGAAATATGCAGGGGTTGCTCTTTTGCCTTAGGTGTGCTAATATTTGAAAATGTGAAAAGAATGATTGTTTGCGAAAACAGAGCTGACATAGTTGGAAGTATGAGGAGAAAATACAGATTTTTAGAAAGGTAGGAAGAAGATAGGATGAAGACGTTTTCCATGACGCATGTTGGACGGCGGAGGGAAATGAATCAGGATTACATGTATACGTCAGAGACTGCTGTTGGAAATCTGCCGAACCTCTTTCTGGTGGCGGATGGCATGGGCGGTCACGCCGCAGGAGAATATGCTTCTAAGTTTACCATAGAAAAGATGGTGGAAAAGATAGGCAGTTCCTCAGGAAAAGAGCCGGTGGCGCTGATAAAAGAAGCGGTGGAGAAAGTAAATGTGCTGCTGTTAGCAGAGGCAGAGGCGGACGCAGCAAAAGCAGGCATGGGAACCACCATTGTGGCGGCGACGGTGATAGACGGCAGGCTTTACGCAGCCAACGTGGGAGATAGCAGGCTTTATGTGATTAATCGTGAGCACATTACCCAGATTACAAGGGATCATTCCCTGGTAGAGGAAATGGTGCGGATGGGAGAGATGGATAAGGAAGTTGCCAAGGACCATCCCGATAAAAATATCATTACCCGGGCAGTAGGCGTGCTGCCGGAGGTGGCGGTGGATTTTTTTGAAATTACATTGGCAGAGGAAGATACGATACTGATGTGTTCCGACGGGCTCACCAATATGGTGGAGGACAGTGAGATTAAAAGGATTGTGTTAGGTCAGCGGGACATTGTGGAAAAAGCTGAGAGATTAGTGGAAACAGCCAATCAAAACGGCGGCAGGGATAATATTACAGTAGTATTGATAGAACCATTTTCTGACGAGGTGAAAGAATGTTAGCAGAGGGAATGTACATAGCGGACCGCTATGAAATCATAGGAAAAATCGGAGCCGGCGGCATGTCGGATGTATATAAAGCAAAGGATTTGACATTAGGGCGTTTTGTTGCTATTAAGGTGTTAAAGAGTGAGTTTTCCGAGGACATGGGATTTGTGACAAAATTCCGCACGGAGGCGCAGTCTGCGGCGGGCTTAGAGCATCCGAATATTGTAAATATTTATGATGTCGGCAGTGAAAACGGAATGCACTACATTGTCATGGAGTACGTGGAGGGCATTACCTTAAAAACATATATTGAGAAAAAGGGACAGCTTTCCTTTAAAGAGGCGGTGAGCATTGCCATTCAAGTGGGCAGGGGAATTGAGGCCGCACACAACAAAAATATTATTCACCGTGACATTAAACCTCAGAATATCATGATATCCACCGAGGGAAAGGTGAAGGTGACGGATTTTGGTATTGCAAGGGCGGCTTCCACGAATACTATCAGCTCTGATGTGATGGGCTCCGTGCATTACTCCTCACCGGAGCAGGCGCGCAACGGTTTCGTGGACGGAAAGAGTGATATCTATTCTCTGGGTATCGTAATGTACGAGATGGTGACGGGGCGTGTGCCCTTTGACGGGGATACCACCGTGGCAGTTGCCATCCAGCATTTGCAGGAGGAGATGGTGCCGCCCAGCGCATATGCATCCAATCTTCCTGTCAGCATGGAGAAAATTATCTTAAAATGTACACAGAAGAGCACCGACCGCAGATATGAATCCATGGCGGCTCTGCTGGCGGATTTGCGGAAATCCTTAATCAGCCCCAATGAGGACTTTGTGGTGATGGTTCCCCAGACCAGCCAGGATAAGACCAGGGTCATCGGTGCGGATGATTTGAGCAAAATCCAGAAACAGGCGGGAAGCGTTTATGTGAAAAAGGAAGAGATGCCCCTGCCTAAAATCCAACCGGAATATGAGGAAGAGGACCCGGAGGATGAGGAATATGATGACGAGGAAGATGGAGAAATCAATCCGAAGTTAGAAAAAGCAATCACGATTATGGGAATTGCTGCGGCAGTTGTCATTGTGATTTTGATTGTCTATATTTTGATTAATCTTTTTGGCGGTTTTTCCTTAGGAAAAAATAAATCTACGGAGACGGAAACCACAAGAACGGAAACTCAGGTGAAAAATGAAACTGCTGAAAATGCAAATGCAGTTTCTTCTGACAATGGAACGGTAGGAGACAGCATAGAGGACGGCGTGGAGGTTCCTGATGTAAAAAATTTAAGCTTTGAAGACGCACAGGCAGAGTTATCCAAATATAATTTAGGCATCAAGGAGGTAGGAAGAACCTCCTCCGATACGGTGGAAAAAGACAGGATTGTCAGCCAGCAGCCGGAGGCTCACCAGACAGTAGAAAAGAATACAACCGTTGAAGTTACCTTGAGCAGCGGGAAGGGCAGCATTGATATTCCCAATGTGGTAGGACAGAGGGAAGCGGACGCCGTGAGTGCCTTAGAGGGAACCTTTGAGGTGAGTAAGGATTATGCCTACAGTTCTGATGTGGCGGAGGGATATGTCATTTCCCAGACCCCCACAGGTGAGGGAAAAGAGGGGGATGTGATTACTCTTGTTATCAGCAAGGGAGAGGAATTAGTCACCGTAGAGGACGTTACCACCACTTATAAATCCGAAGAACAGGCAAAAGCGCTGTTATCGGACCTTACGGTGAGCACCACCACGAAATATAGTGACAGAGCAGAGGGCATTGTGATCGGGCAGAGCATTCCGGCGGGAAAACAGGTGGCGAAGGGGACTGCCATTACCATTACGGTAAGCCTTGGGCCGGAGCCGGCAGATGTAGTGACGGCAGCTACCTACAAGCTGAACGTAAGGATTGAGCTTCCGGCAGATACCTCAAATATTTCCGGCGCCAACATTGTACTGTACGGAAAATCAGGAGACGTTCTGTCCACCTGGAATAACAAGACCGTTGCGGATTTCGGCAGCGACGGACTGCATCTTACGAAAACAGGGCTGTTGGAAGAGAGCGGTAAGTTGGTGATTACCTGGCTTGATTTAGAGGGAAATGCCTGCGGAGAGCAGACAGAAAACGTAAACTTCCAAAAAGAATCATAAACAGGGTACTATATGCAGGGAAAGATAGTAAAAGGAATTGCCGGTTTCTACTATGTTCATTTGGCAGGAGCCGGAATTTATGAGTGTAAGGCAAAGGGTGTTTTCAGGAACAGGAACGTCAAACCCCTGGTGGGGGATGATGTGGAAATTGCCATTATAGATGAGGAAGAAAAAAAGGGAAATATCGAACAGATACTGCCCCGGAGCAATGAGCTGATGCGTCCGGCAGTGGCAAATATAGACCTTGCCCTGATTATTTTTGCATCGGCGAAGCCGCAGCCTAATTTTAATCTGTTGGATCGTTTCCTGATTATGATGGAGTACCAGAAGGTTCCGGTAAAAATCTGTTTTAACAAAGCGGATTTAGTGACGGAGGAAGAATTAGAGAGCTTTGCGGGGATATACAGGCAGTGTGGCTATGAGATTCTGAAGGTCAGCGCCAAAAAAGAGTGGGGAATGGAACAGCTCCAGACGGTGTTAGAGGGAAAGACCACTGCGGTGGCAGGTCCCTCCGGCGTGGGAAAATCTTCCCTCATTAACCGCTTGCAGCCCAATGTGCAGATGGAAACCGGAAGTATCAGCAGAAAGATTGAGCGGGGACGCCATACCACACGCCACTCCGAGATTATTTCGGTGGGCGAAAATACCTATATTATGGATACACCGGGATTTTCCACATTAAATATTCCGGGCTTTGAAAAAGAGGATTTACAGCAGTACTACCCGGAGTTTGGTGAGTTTGAACCCTATTGCAGGTTTCAGGGCTGCAGCCATATCAACGAGCCGGACTGCGGCGTCAAGGAAGCCTTAGCAGAGGGAAAAATCAGCTGTCTCCGCTATGAGAATTATAAACTTTTGTATGAAGAACGAAAGAATATCAAAAAGTATTGAGTGACGCACCCGAAATGGTGTATCTGTGGAGGAAGATATGAATTGTTTATCGCCGTCAATTTTAGCAGCAGATTTCAGCAGGCTTGGAGAACAGATACGGGAGTTAGATGAGGCAGGTGCCCAGTATGTCCATATTGATGTGATGGACGGCATGTTTGTCCCAAGCATTAGCATCGGGCTTCCGGTGATTCGGTCGATTCGGGAATGCAGCGAGCGGATTTTTGACGTACATCTTATGATAGAAGAACCGATACGTTTTATATCGGACTTCGCAGACGCCGGGGCGGATTTGATTACGGTACATGCAGAGAGCTGCAGGCATTTAGACCGTACCATTGATGCCATCAAGGAAAAAGGGCTTTTAGCGGGGGTGGCATTGAATCCGGCGACACCGCTTTCTGCCCTTTCCTGCGTTCTGTCAAAGGTGGATATGGTGCTGATTATGACGGTAAATCCCGGTTTCGGTGGACAGAGCCTGATTCCCTATACCTTAGATAAGGTACGGGATTTAAAGAAAATGATTGACACCTATGGGTTAAAGACGGACATCGAGGTAGACGGCGGCATCAATCTTTCTAATGTAGAGGAAACAATGGCGGCGGGCGCAAATATTATTGTTGCCGGGAGCGCCGTGTTCCGGGGGAATGTGACGGAAAATGTGGAAAGTTTTCTGAAAATCATTCACGGATAAAGAGGGCAGGGAACATGAAACATTTTTTGATTATATCCGGCGGCAGTATTGAGGATGAAGCAGTGACGGAATATCTATGGCAGGAGACCGGAGGAAGAAAAGAAAAGGGCAGGGACGCCGGAATTGCGGACTGCTTAAAAGAGCGGGGAATAAAGGTAATTGCTGCGGATTTTGGACTGGAGTTCTGCGGCAGAAACCATATTCTGCCGGACATTGCAGTGGGGGATTTTGATTCAATCAGTAAGGAAACTCTTTCCCGGTTTAGAGAAAAGGAAGGAATCACCTGGTATCGGTTAAATCCCGAAAAAGATGATACGGATACGGAGTTTGCCATCCGAAAAGCCTTAGAGGCAGGGGCGGAGCGGATTACCGTTTTCGGGGGAACCGGAAGCAGGCTTGACCATGTGCTGGGAAATATTGAGCTTCTTGGCATTGGCGTGGAGGCGGGAGTTCCCATAGAACTGGTGGACGCCCACAATCGCATTCGTATGATAAAGACAGGCATAACCCTGAAAAAGGAGAAGCAGTTTGGAAAGTATGTTTCTCTAATCCCCTATACGGACCGTGTGGAGCATCTGTTCCTTACCGGGTTTAAGTATCCTCTTGCGGATGCCTGCCTGCGGGGGTTCTGTAGTCTCGGCATCAGCAATGAAATTGTGGAAAACGAGGCAAAAATCCGGTTTGACGGTGGAATACTGCTGGTGATTGAGTCCGGAGACTGAGATATTGAAATTTTTATGAAAGGCAGAAATCCTTGTAAAACAGGATTTCGGAACAGGTAATAATAATTATGAAATTAGGAATTGTAGTTTGTTAGCCTTTTTCATGTATTTTTATATATCTTCATATATCTCTATAAAGCCTTATACAATCAATGTTTTAGCAAGTTCAAAGTAGTATATATCTCTATACAAGTCAATGTATTTCAATAGCAAATTTGTGTAGTGATTGTGTAGTTGTGCAGTAGCCTCATAAAAGAGTTTGGTACGAACAGAAATACCCATAAATGAATATTGGACATCTGAATAAGTCCATTATCAGTTTTAGAAATATGATTGATAGTGGGCTTATTTTAGTGCCTAAATATATTTAGTGAAGAAAGTATGATTAAGTAGAAACCGTCTGTATGAACCTCACAGAGCGTCACAGTGGGCAATATAAAAGCACGTACCCGGCACTAACTTGAAAGTATCATTTTATTGGCAAATTTAAACTACAAGGAGGAACAAAACAAATGGCAAGAGTAAAAGCATTATCAGCTTTTAAGATGGCAAAGCGAATATGCGACAGAGAGGATAATATCTACAACAAAAAATTAATAAACCGTCAAGTAGTTACAGATATTCTTCTTATGTATATGGATGAATGCCGTAAGGCACTGGTGGAAGGGGAGAGGATAGAAATATCAAAGGTAGGGACAATCATACCAGAAGTAAAAGTCCATGAAGGAAATTTTAATCTACCCATGTGTAATAAAGACGGCGGTAATCCACCATATACAAAACTAAAGATAACTCGTAATAACCTTTTAAGTAATACTATGAACAGAAATCTGCTTGAGAATATTGAAAACGGTATTTATGGGCTGGAAAAGTTACCATTCAGCAAACAGCAGATGGATATTCTAAAGAAAAGCGGATATTTACCAGTGGATGCAGAAATTAAAAATGGAGATGATGAATAATGGCAAAGCATATTAGCAATATGAATGAGTTAGCAAAGGCATTACAGCCAGTAATGTTAAAAATGGTCAATCAGTTGGCACAAAGGGTATATGAAACTTTAAATTACTTTTTACAGGACTATTATTCTGGGTATGAACCATCGAGTTATCAGCGCTCAAAGGATTTTCTTCATTCCGCTGTAAAAGTGGAGGCACATCCGTATAAGGGCGGTGTCCGGGCAAGTGTGTATATTGATTATGATTCTTTGAACAGTTATGGCGTAACTGGTTATCAGGTGGCAAAGTGGAGCAATGAAGGATCACATGGCGGCATTGAAGTAGATCATAAGCCACATGTCTGGGATGATACCATGGATAATACTGTGAATAATGGAGAACTTTTAAGATTAGCGATTGATTATTTGAGAAGCAAAGGATTTTCTGTAAGAGCGTAGTGGAGGATTGTATGAAAATATATGTGGACAATGCACCAGAGAATTGTAATAACTGTATTTTTAGGCAGAATATGAGCCAACATTGGGATTTGGATGATTATTGTTTCCTGAATAAGAAAAGTACAAGCAGGATTATTATGGATAGGGATTGTCCATTAGAAAAATTGGAGGGCAAAGATACATAGTGAAATTAAATGAACGAGTAGCAATTATTACAGAAGAAAATATAAGCAGATTGTCACGTTTATATGGAGAAATGGATATTGACGATTTATCCAAAATTGTAAATAACCATATAAAAGTTGCGATTGATGAGATTGAGGAAGATTCCAGACGGCAGAAAAACACAATGGCAATAGCAAAACTTGATGGTGAATGTCCATATAGAAAGGAAACTGATTTTGACGGAGAATACTAAAAGACATAGAGTACCACATTGCGCTGAATGTGAGAGATGTCAATGTACAGATTTTATCTACAAAGATTACTATTGTTGTGAAGAAAATGATATGATGCAGATATTTGGCAGACTTGGTGTAGATTATCCACCGAAAACAAGTCCTAAGTGGTGTCCGTTGAGAAATAATGAAAAATAAGTAGTATAGAACTGCTGTTGTATGGTCGAAAAATTGACTGTGAAATCTGACTCCCTAAATTTGGGGAGTGAAAAATATATAAAAACATTTCCCCAAATCTGGGGAGAACTAAATAGATTAAAGGAGAACTAAACATTTATGGCAACAAAAGAAGTAAAAGAACTAAGTATTGAAACTATTAAGAAAGAACTTATCGACAAATTTGTGAATAATATGGATATTTTGAGGTATTTGGAAGTTGAAAGACATAATGATGTTAAACTTTCCCAAGTGCATAATACTTTTATTTATGATTATGATAAGCCAAATGTGACAGGAAATTTTATTACAGTAGATGTTGCAGAGTATGTATCTTCAAGAGTAAACATAAGGGATTTTGTAAAATATGTTGTATCTATAAAGATTGGATTAGAGAATGAAAATAATTTAGACAATATAGCAACAATTATAAAGAAGATTGTTTTGAATGTATATCCATATATCAAGAAGTATAATAATGTTCCAATTTATGTAAAGAAATATGGTTATGCTTATTCTAATGAGCGTGAACATAATGAACTTAATCGCATGATTACTTTTGAAATCTGAAATCAAGCATAATTTGTTGCTATTACAGAGCAATCAAAACAAACTGTAAAACCGAAATTCAAGAAATTTTACAACTGCCAATAATGTCGATTGTGTGATTCTACACAATAATTCCATTATATAAAAATTGAATATTTGAGAGGAATATGATAAAGGGACTTAAAAGTTTTAAGACCCAACGATGACAAAGGGCTGAATGAAACGTTCAGTCCTGATTACCATGCAAAAATTTAACATTTTGATTTATAGGCTAAGCAAGTTACAAAATGCAAATATGAGATTCCTGTTATGTTTTGTATGGAAAGAAAAGGATGTTAAAACTTTTAACACTTGTAATTGATAGTGAGTGACTTAGAACAAAATGGAGATAAGTAAATTTCTATCTGTCAGTAAATGAGAAAAGAGAATATATAGGCATGGTTTCGGATGTGAAAGATAATTACAACAGAAAATATTTACCAGATGAAGATATGTAAATGTGTGATGTCCCAAAATGGGATGTCACATCCAAATAAAAAGTAGAAATATTTATTGTAGAAGAATTAAATCAATTATCAGATGAAATGAAAGGAATAACAGATGAGAAAAAATAATGTAAACAACAAAACAGAATCTTATCCCCGTTAGGGGTAAGAATGGATCTCTTGTAGTAAAAAGTATCTCCTTTAGTAGCAGTATCAAAATGGGCAAATTGATGCCCACTTGTCCTAGGAGAAAATAGAAAAAAGGGCAAATGATTGCCCAAAACGAAACTTAGGCTAATTTTATTTTATGAAAGGAAATTGATATATATGTATAACAAAAATATTAAGCCAATTTATAACTATGATTTAAAAGAATGCAATCTATTGTTTAAGAAAGGTATTCATCCTATTGGCTGTGGTGTAGGCGATAAAGACGGACGAGTATTTCATGTTTTCATGGCAGACAGAAGGTACTTTGATGCAGTGAGACTGATACAGTATGAAAATGCTGAAAAATAACAAGGAAATTAATCTAATTTATGCAAAGGAATGTTATTTATATGAAATTATTTTTGGACAAACAACTAAATACAGATGATAAAGAAACATCCATAATAGCGATCCTTAATGGAATGTATTGTAAAAAATATGGACATCTTAGTACATCTGTCAGTCTGATTGGATATGAGATGACAGGCAAGTTTTTGAAAACATCAAACAAAAGGGAAAGAACCATAATTGAAGGAATTAGAAGTGCCATACAGTCACTTATGAAAAAAGGGATTATAGAGATTATAAATCAGGATAATGACAATTACATTTTCTCTGGTAGAGGATTAGAGGTAAATTCAGATAAGAAAAAGTTTGTTGTTTTGGAACAATGGGAAATGCAGAAAATATTTGAAACAGCAAATAAACCATTTAATGTATTCTCTTTCTATTGTTCATTGATTGGAACGATCAATAATCAGACTAAAGAATGGCATATGTCACAAGATGAAATGGTATCATTGTGGGGATATGGGAAAGAAACTGTCAATGATTATCTGGAGCAATTAGAGAAGATGCAACTTATTTATGTATACAGGCATAAAAAGCGTAGAGCGAATGGTACATATCAAAAGCTAAATAATTCATATGGCAGATTTTGTGACAAAGATGCTGTAATTGCTAAAGCATTGAAATATTCTGATACTGTAGAATGTGAAGATTTTGTTGAGAAACTTGACAGAAGGGCAATAAAGCTAAGATATAATGCTTATTGTGAGGGCGCAAAGAAATATAATGATCCTGCTGCCGTGATTGCCTTATATAAGGAATGTCTGGCATATAATAAATCACTGAAATACAAGCCAGTAGAAGGATATTATGATGGCGAGTATAAACAGGGTGAATTATTGGATTTATCGGTATTTCCTGATGATGTGAGGAATGAGGTTGATGATAACTGGGGCGAGCCTGTTTCTATGGAGCATGATTTTTCCATAGAAGAAATACTTGATATGCCAGTAGAGGGCGAGGTTCAAATGAACCTAGCAAATACTGATTGCGTGGGATATAATGACATATGCAAAAATGATACTCATGATAAAATTAATCATGGGATATTTTGCGTCACTGGAAAAGATTTAGATTATATTGATATAGATGATCTGTATTGATTATAAAACTGTTATGTGTTTTGGGTGTTAAAAGTTTTAACAGGTTATATTTTGAAAATATATCCTTTATGGTAAACAGAATCAGAAGGTCAAAATGACCTCTTGACCGTATTCCCATTATGGGTATTTGGTAATCTTATTTTACGACTTCGATTTAAACAGATTCCGTAAAAGTGGAAAGTGTTGTCCGCTATGGACAACTCTGCTGCATATTTTTATTTGTAAAGGTATGTTGTATTTCACCGTATATCGTATTCCCGTGGGACGGTGTTTCCCTGCGATGAACTGGTGTGTACCTGTAGGTACAGGGATTTTTGACAGATTTGTCCAAATGTAAACGTGAGAAATTTTTCGCTAATTATAGTGACTTATAGGATTATTTTTGCGGTAGTGGACGTGTTAGACCACAAGTGTGTGAAAGATTTCTGATTTCACAAGATGTGGGTTTAGAAGCTTGCAGTATGAAATTTTGAATTGACATTATGTAGGATTGAATATATTGGTGGGTAACGATTTGTTGCAGACCTTCATGTAACGGAAGTAATTTAAAAAAGACTTCCGTTCGTTACAAAGCGAACGCTTTAAAAGGTTTGCTTCTAAAACCTTGCGATGGGTTTAAACTCAACACTTGTAAAGAGATGAGTTTTTCGCAGAAGTGAGAAAAGGTTGCCTCACGGTGACACAACTGCAAATCAATATGATGTAGTCCATGACGGACTAATCCATATTCGAAAGTGGTTTCCAATTTGGATTAACCCTAAGCCGATGCAAACGGTTTAGAAAATATCTATCATCCCTCCCACAAGTGGAGGAAAATCAGTGTTTCCCATTCCGGAAATGTCATATCACGATTACGCAGATTTGTGAAATCGTCATCCAGAACGAAAACATACAACTGAATATACAAATTACATCAGGGAGCCGTTTCTGACTCTCTATTTTTGCGTCACCAAATCGGGAGACGTTATCTATTATCATATCAAATATCGAAAGGAATTAAAAAGTAATAATGAGCAGTAAGAAAAAATTAGAACAGAGAAAAGAATTTAAAGAATATTTATCCATTGCAGATAAAAGGGTTTTGGACATCAAGAAGTCGGGCATAGAGCTGATTGCCAATGATGAAATATTTGTACTGGTGAATGGCACAAACAATTACTGGATATCCAATCATGGGAGATTGACAAATAACCTCCGCAGTGATTTCCACATGCATAAGACAGGGTACGCACATTTTACGCTTAGTGGGGTAGAAAAGAAGATTGAAACATATACAGATAAATTAGTGGCAGAACATTTTCTTGAAAATCCAAATAACTATAAGAAAATATGGCACATTGACAGAGATAAAAATAATTGCTTTTACAGGAATTTAATCTGGGTAAATAATGAAGAATACATTGATTTAGAACGTGGAATTGTGCTTGTAGAAGAGTTGGAGAGACAGCAAATATTTATACCATACATAACACTGAAATCAAATACGGCATATTCAATATGGAATGGTATTTATATACGCTGTTACAAAAGGGACGATGTATATGATGGTTCGTTTATGTGTAATTTGTGGAGATATGATAAAGATGCCTTTGCGGAGTGGTGGAGTTCTGAATATTATGAATGTGATGGTGAGTCTATGGCAGTAGATAAGGATTTATTGTTTCCTGGCAATAAAGAGTATGCGCCTGATAAATGCTGTATTATTCCGCAGACATTGAACACTATGTTGTCTAACTGCAAGAAACACAGGTCAAAGTCGAAAAATTCTAGGAATAATCTGCCTCTTGGTGTAAGGTATGACAGCAGAATGAAAATGTATTATGGTGAGATTAAACCATATGGGCATGATGAGGTAATTCGGCTGTCCTATTGGGGGACACCTGAAGAAGCATTTGAGGAATATAAGAGACATAAACAGGCTGATATATTGATTATGGCAGATAAGTATAAGAATAAAGTGCCAAAAAAGGTATATGATGCGCTGCTAAAGTTTGAAGTGAAACCATATGTGGAAGATTGGGAATGATGGTTAGGGGATGTAAGGATTATAAGGCATATCGGATGTAAAAGTCTGGTGTGCCTTATTTTTTTACGATTTTTTTTGTCAGAATGTGGAAATTGGATTATGAGTGTGGTATGATAATGAAGTAAAATGTTTAGCTTTGATAATGAAGTGATTGATTTATTGAAGTTAGAAGTAGATTTAAATGATTAAGGAGAGTATTTTTATGCCGAATACAAAATGGTCAGAATTAAGTTCATTGCAGTTAGGAAAGTATGGAGAATATTATGCTAAGATGGAATTTTCTTCGTATGGATGGGATATTTATACATCAGAGGTAGATGATCATGGAGTAGATTTTGTGGTTAAAGATATCAAGTCAGGAGGTTTTTTTGAAATTCAAGTAAAAAGTATTCGTCCTGGTGGTTATGCATTTATTTCTAAAGACAAAATTTCTTTAGACGATCATCATCTTGTTTGCTTTTTATATTTTGTAGACGGAAAGATTCCTGAAGCATATATAATTCCTGCAACAGTATGGAAAAATCCGAATGCAGTGTTTGTAGAACATAATTATGATAAACCAGGACAAACAAGTAAGCCTGAGTGGGGGATTAACTATTCTAATAAGAATCTTCATTTGTTAGATAAATATAAATCGGGAAAATTCTTTGAATAATGTGGTAAATAGTATTATAGATGAAATAATAGATTAAGGAGAAAAAATGAATAATAATAATATTATTGAAAATGTGTTTAAAAGAAAAGATGAAATAATTAAAAGAACTAAGGAGTATCAACAATCTGATGTTTCCGATTACGCAGTTATAAGAAGAAATATGTATGAATATTTTGATAAGAATTATAATAATGATGAAATTATGGTTATTCAATCAATCATGTATTTTGGAAGAGAATGTTACTCTGGATTTGGAGATAATTACGATGGCAATGTATATAAAGTAATTAATGATTGGATGAAAAATCTTTTTTTCTCTTTTGGAAAAGATATTAATAAAGAAATTGAGATAGACCAAATGATAGGCAAGCAATCTAAAATAGGAACGTATTTTGAATATGGATTTAAGGAATTAGAAAATAGAGGTGTATATAGAATCTAAGTTTTAATTAGAAATGGTAATAGATGAAGAGAGGAGGATAAAATATTGGTACAATGAAAGAAAGGGAAGATTTGCTCAAAAGTAAAAAGGATGAGATAAGTAATGTTATTCAGAATAATTTAATTTGCTTGTCTTTAAATAATACAGATAATATAGAAATAGAACGGTTTCTTTATGACTGTAATTGTTTGAATATTACACCACCATTAGAGGAACCTCCTATGATGAGCCTTTTAACATTAGACTCGTTAAATAATTATCATCAAGGGAGATCAATAAAGCCTGGAAATATAAAAATAAATATAAAACGTCTTATAGATACCTTGCCTGAAATTGTTACTGCTACTGTTAGTGTAATAAGTGACATAACTATTATGAAAATATGTGCCGCTATAGCTATATGGAAAAAACTAAGAGATGTATCTACAATTGATATAAAAAAAGAACAAGCTATTATTATTTTTGCGTTATGGAAAAATTGTAATGAAAAACATATAATTAACTTAGAAGATGGGTATAGGGATTCTAATATGTTATGTAAACAAGCAACTGAAAGCGAATTTACTTGGGAGCGATATATTTCTACTATAGAAGAATTGGAGAAAATAGGCTGTGTTGAATTAACTAATGATGGAATATGGTTATGTGAATGGGTGAGTAAAAATTATGTAGATTAAAAAGCAATGAAAATTAGATGTTTATGCAAAGAATATATGTTCATATTGTATATATTCGAAATTTGAAATGGATGTATTCTTTGTTTCTCCTTTTTATAGGATACTCATTTTTCACTTACAATCAATGGTAAACCTTTAAATTTCGGATGGAATACTCGTAGATGATAAAGTTGCTAAGGTAATAATATTATGGCTGAAATCCTAAGATGTACATTAGATTTTTAGGGATAGAAGGAATGTTTTATGCAATACTGCTGCTGGGCAAGCTATATGTGTCTAATATTTTCCCAATTTTATGTAGGTAGGGGGTATATATATTAGGTACTTAAAATTTTCAGATGGAAACATACCCCCCCTCCCCCCTTATTAGTTCGTTCGATGTTAAATTTGGTGCGTATTGTGTGAGAACATCAGATAGGGGCTTTAGCAGAATAAAGTCAGATTTTAATAATGTAAACTTACCCCAGTACACCCTTGCACCTGCTGCCCATATACCATCATACAGACCACATACAAGCTACCAATAAACACGTTACAAGCCAATTCTAGCCACTTTCCAGGCATACCCTTAAAATGTATCAGTGGAGCAATTACAAGCCCGATTTGCCCTTAAAATCATAAGCACACCATACAAATACAACCATATAAACCACACAATAAAAGACTATGAGCCATTGAAGCGCATAGCCTTTATTATATATCATTGATTATCTGTTTACAGTGTTGTTATCGTTCCCAAAAGTAACCGCTTCCATCTTCAAAATACAGTTGTAAGCCGTATTCAGTAGCCGAAAAGTCAACGATTGTATTCATATCTACGATACTATCATCAAGCGGTATATATCCGGCTGGTACAACTTCCCTTATTTCTGTCACTGTCTGCATTTCTGTTACTGTTTCCGCTTGTGTAGTGCCTAACAGATAAGCACATACAAGTATGATCCCCATAGTTGCGATAATTCCAATAGATTTAATTGATTTTCTCATATCCTTATACCTTCCTTTTAATTTTGCTTTACGCTATTTCAAAATGTTCTTTGTCAACTTCTTTTAAAATCCCATGTTTTACACAATAAGCCAAACATTCAAAGTCTAACATCATTGTATCCTGCATTAAATTTGTATTTTCCCATATCCATTGATAAGCCTCTTTAATAGTCATCATATTCTTATACCTTCCTTTTCGTATATTCTTTATTGTCAGGGTGTAGCCGTTTGCATTGGTTACACCCTATTTTTTACTTGCATTTATGCTTCATTCAATATATATTCAACTGCTTTTTCTGCCTTGCTACTTGCTGATACAATGAATTTTACATCATTCCGCAGCACTGATAACCAATTTTGAATATATGCGCTACTATTGCGAAAACTCTTGTTTGTTTCAATTCCGATTATATTTAGAATGGTTGCGCTTCCGATTTCTGCAACAAGTTCTTCTTTGCTGTATTCTTCCGAACCAAAAGCAACAAGTTTATTTTTTCTTTCTTCGGCTCTATTGCAACGGTTTTCCTTCATTGTGCTGTGAACTGATTCATGAAAAGCGGTTGAATAATATTCATTGCTATTTGTGAATTGTTCAAAAAGCGGTAATTGTATCATGTCAGAAGTAGGCGAATAAAAAGCCTTATTTCCTTTTACATGTTCAACTTTTATATGTTCCCTTGTCCAGTAGTCTTTTAATATGCTTTCTGCTTTTTCTATCGGCTCTATGTCGTTTAGTTCTTCTTTCGGTAAAGGTTCTACGCCGTCAACCTGTGAGATATGAAATACATTAATATATTTTAATAAGGGTATCTGTTTGATTGTTTTTGATCCGTCCTCTTGTATTTCTTCAACTGGTAATATCTTCCAAAATACAATTATTGAACTTTTTTCACCCTTGCGAATGTGACCGCCTAAGTCCGTCCATTGTTTGAAACTTGCCCATTCTCCATCTTTTCCTAAAAGCATTTGATTTAGTAAGGAATAGCTTTTCTTACTTACTCTGTTAAATGCTCCACTTCTTACACCAGTCCAAGGCTTTTCCCAAGGTATAACGCCACTTTCTAATTGTTCTATTATCCTATCTGTTACCATTTCATAAACTGATTTACTCATATGCGATTGCCTCCCTTGAAAATATATAGCTGAATGTTTTGTTGTTAAAAACATTATGCACCAATATTAGTGAAAATACAATTGACAAAATGCACAAATGTTAGTGTAAATAATTGCACAAATATTAGTGAAAACATCAATAGACAAAAACACTAATGCTGGTGTAAAATGCAATTACAAGGTCAAGCAAGACCACAACAACAAAAATCAAAATTAGGAGGTATCAGTTATGTGTATGACAGTAAAAGAAATGAATGAAAAAATGCAGGAGATTCAGGAGTGGAAGAAAACAAAAGAAGAAGCCGAACAAATCATTTCAGCACTTGAAAAAGAAGTGATTGACTTTTTACAAGAGAATGAGGAAGAATGCAAAACCACTAATAAAAAGGGCGTTGAAATTCTCCAGTACATCGGCAATATGTGTAAAGCGACTTATTCACCACAGGAACGTGAAACGGTCAATAAAGATGAAGTAAAAAAGTTGCTTAGTGCCGAAGATTATCAGAAAGTCAGCAAAATCAGCAGATACAACGTTTTGCGTATCAGCTAATCAGTAAAAAGGGAGTGACGGTCAAGCCGTGGGGGATTCAGTTCTCCGCTTCCCTGTCACTAGTGAATGAAACCAAAAAACACGTGGAGAGCGTAACAACTCCCCTAACAATCAAATATCGGAGGTAGAACACAATGAGAAACAAAGGTAATGTAGACTATATAAACAGACCATTGAATGATTCGGAGCGCGAATTTGCGGCACGTCCTGAAAACCACAATTTGATTTTCGCTTATATGAAGTGTAAGAGACTGGATACGGAAACCTTTTATGATGAACTGATTATGGATTATCTTACAGCGGTTAAAAAGTATGTGACAGAAAAGCCAGAATTGCAAATTAGATATCCTTTTAAACAGGTATTATTCCAGCAGTTAAACGGTAGGATGATGCACTATTGGCGTGAATACTATGCAGACAGTAGAAAAATTGAACGTGAGTCCGTCCGCTTAGATTATGAATATGAAGACCATAAACAAGAACGGTGCAGCAGGGTAGAACCGTGGTGGATTGATCCGATGCAGAACGTAGAGAGGTATGTTGTTGAAAAGGAATTTCTCAATGATATATATTCCAATATTCACAGATATGCGGAGTCGGATTTATTGAAGCTTATTGTTGATATGCGCCAGGAAGGTTATAGCAATCGTGAGATAGCAAGGAAAGCTGTAGCTGTCGTTGAAGATTATCGGGATTGGGGAATCATGGAAGTTGTGCAGCTCATTAAGGTTATCTCACGCAGTTACGGCAATGCGCCATTGCGACAACTTTATGATGATACGTTGCAATACGGAAACATAGACAGGTATCAGAAATGGGAGGACGCAAGGGAAAATTTGTAAGTACATAGGGGGATTGTCAGCGGTGGCAATCTCCCAACAAAACGGAGGTTAGCGAATGGAAAATAAACAAATTAGACCGCTTACACCAACGGAAAGACAATATGCAACGGAAAATTATCATCTAATCAGTAAGTTTTTGAAACTGTCAAAACTGGATAAGGAAGAATTTTTTGATATTGTAGTTTTTGATTTTCTGTTAAGTGTGGAAATTTACTTGAACAATGAGACATTGCGGAATAAATGCAATTTTGAAGCCGTTTCTTATATGTACATGAAACGTGCAATATATAGGCATTTCAGGGAACAGAAAGTACAAAAAAGAAGTTCTGAATGTGGTGCAGATATTAGCTTTAATGAGATAGATGCTTATATAGGACAATCAATCAACGGAATGGAAAATCTTTCATCATTGGAATATGACGAAACCATTAAACAGATAGAAGGCATTTTGACCGTAGAGCAACAGCGGATTTTCTTTGATAAGCTACAAGGCTATTCACTCAAAGAAATAGCGGAAAACAGCGGAATAAAGCCTAAAAGGGTATATAAACAGTTTGGAAAAATTAAAAATGTTGTAGCCGATGTGATGGAAAGTCAGCGGTTATATGGATAACGGAAAGGACGGAAAATATTATGTTTGACTTTAGAATTATTGATACAGCGGATGGAAACCAGATCATAGATAGGAACCTTAAAACGCCATATAAAGCACTTACTCCGCTTCAGATGGTGGAATATCTGGAAATGGATAATAGGCTTGCATATATGGATAGAATGGAACGGAAAGCAAGGGAAGAAGTGGAACGCAAACGGAAACTTGCAAGGAATCCAATATATAAAATGGCTTGTTTTTGTGGATTGGTTTAATCGGAAAGGTGGAAATAAATATGCTTACATCAAAATATTTCAATATTGGAAAAATAGTTGTTACACATGGAATCAATGAAGCTATGAAAAAAAATGACCGATTTGCTGTAGAAGTCAATTTATCCTTACAGCGGTATGCAGTCAAAGATTGGGGCAATCTGGATGATGAAGACAAACAGACGAATGAGGAAGCGTTAAAATATTCTGATGATCTGTACTTATTGGCAGCTTATGAGACTTGCAAGGGGAAAATATGGATTATTACTAATCGCATATCGGAGAATGCCGGAGACAATGCTACAACGGTATGTTTTCCAAGTGAAAGATAATAGCGGATTGTGTGGACTGTCTGAAATATAGGCAGTCTACAACATTAGGAAGGTGGATATTATGGCGATTTTATTAACAAACGGAAAATATTACATAGCACACAATAGGACTGGTGCAGTAATTAAAGTATCAGATATAGAGCAAGCACAAGATTTTTATTCAGTGGAGAGGGCGATTAACTAAAGGAATAGAACGCCTGGAAAATGTGCTGGATATTATTATATAGATACGGAGAAGAATAAAGCTAAAATCAAGCGGAAAAGTTATTCAAATGATGAACGGAAAATCATATATAATAAATCTGGTGGAAGGTGTGAGTTATGCGGTCAGCGGTTACTATTTGTAGAATGTGAACTTCCTGTGAGAAGTATCACTCAATCAGTCAACAACTGAGTGAGAACTCCGGAAACTGCAGGAAATCAAAGG
>ERZ808044.176-NODE-176-length-88474-cov-6.992703_pt1 | contig 88474 bp, 71 predicted proteins | sample MGYA00380195_ERZ808044 | MGnify/ENA primary metagenome ERZ808044 (study PRJEB31490, sample SAMN06133423) | mouse gut metagenome | isolation source: Z7_2 | host: mice | place: China: Chengdu | collected 2015-05 ...
ATAGAGAATTAGCGTACGCTGCTTAATTTAAGCGGCAGTCGGCCTTAAGTCATCCGCTGCTTAAGTCACCGGCTTCAACGAGGCGGAGAACTTCGTTCCCAAAGCTTTGAGGGAATGGAAGAACTTATGAAGCTACTGAAACCGGAAGCCTGTCATTAGGCGTCTGGCAAAGGGAATGTTAAATTAATGACTGTGATGGGAGATGCTCTGGTGGATGGGCTTTCGGACGCGGGTTCAACTCCCGCCAGGTCCACTTCTAAAAAATCCATCCGCTATTGGTTTTAAAATCAATAGCGGATGGGTTTTTTACTTATATGTCAACGCCCAATTTGATGTTCAAACCTGGAGTTTACAGACGAGAATGATACTATAACGGACAATGTAAACCGTTGCCTTAGGTGTTCGACGAGCAATGCAGAGTTTCGGATTTCGGTTCAGCCGTTTCCACATGCTTTAATTCAGGGTATGCATTGAGAAAAGAGTGGGAGATTGTATAGATATTCATATATAAGCGAAACCTCTGGAGGATTGAATAAAGGCTTTACACCTAAATCACTGATTGATATAATGAAAGTACCAAGTAAACGGCACTTATAGAAGGTAGGTGAGAATGTGACAGAAAAAGAGGTGATTCAAAAAAATATCGAAGAATTTTCCAGACTCCAAGATTATATGCTTGAGGACGGTAAGGACGCAAAAGCATATAACACTATGCTTAAATGTTATTTAGATTTAAAAGCGATTCTTCAAGCATTTGGTATTAATATCACAGATATTGACAGGGTAAAAGAGTAGAAAGTAAATGAGGCTCCTCTAATCAAATTAGCAATAATATTTTCCCTAAACAGAGCATACATTTGAGAAAAGAATATTTGGACAAGGGGTTACAGGTTCATTGAAAAGATATATCAGATACACCAGGAAAATCAGATACCGGCGATTCCCCCTGAAATTTTCCTACCCCTTCTGGTACGGCCTGCTAATCCTCCTTAGCCTTTTTATAATCGGAGGACTTATGGCAGCGCTGACCCACCGAGAGGAAGGAATACTGGGGAGGAAGGAAAAAAAGGAGAAGGAGGAAGAACCATCTCAGGAGGAGAAGTGGGAGATTATAGTCAACAACCCGAATATTCGGGTGCTTCTGATGACCGACGGATATTTGAATACCGTGCATCCAAGCGTATCTGTGTCCGCAGGGGGCGGCCTGGTAATTGCCTTTGGAGAAGAAAGCCAGGAGACGGCGGCAGGCGAGACAATAGCATTTGCGCCGGATGATCCCAGATTTCAGAGTGGCAATATCAGAATCAGCGCCAGGGATGGAGGAGAGATTACCTTAAACAGTATAAAGCGGAGTTATGGCACGCCCTCCTATGCCGGCACAATAGAGCTTCGGACGACGGCAGAGGGGATTGCCGTCATTAATGAACTTCCGCTGGAAACCTATCTGTGCAAGGTGGTGCCGAGCGAAATGCCCTGCTCCTATGAGCTTGAAGCATTGAAGGCCCAGGCGGTCTGCGCCAGGAGTTATGCTTACCGGCAGATGGCAGATTTTGGCTATCCGGAATATGAGGCGCATGTGAACGACAGCACAGATTACCAGGTCTATGGGAATTCTGAGGCTCAGGAGTCCACGAATCAGGCGGTCATGGAGACCCAGGGACAGGTGGTGCGCTATCTGGGGCAGATTGTGACTACCTACTACTATTCTACCTCCTGCGGGAGGACGGCAGGGCTTGAGGCATGGGGAACACAGCCCGACGAGGGGAACCAGTATTTGCAGTCTGTGGAGGTGAGAGACGACAGTGGAGACTACGAGGCAGGGCTTCCCTGGTATCGGTGGGAGGCAAAGATACCGGCAGGAACCCTGTCTGGCCTAATCAGCCAGAACACGGGAACGAATATCGGGACTTTACAGAACGTGGAGGTTACGAAAACCGGCGCCGGAGGCGTCGCCCTTCAGCTCTTAGCTAAAGGGGATGCAGGGACAGTGACCGTGGATACGGAGAATAAGATTCGTCGGGCCTTGGGCGGCAGCGGTTATGAGATTGTTAAGCAGGACGGCACGACAGTGGCAAGCTCGGCGCTGCTTCCCAGTGCTTTTTTTACGATACAAAGAGAAGGCGATACATTCGTGATTTCCGGCGGCGGGTTCGGACACGGGATTGGGATGAGCCAGAACGGCGCCAATGAGATGGCGAAGAAAGGGAAGAACTACATAGACATATTGACATTATTTTTTCATGATGTGGAGATTAAGGCCGGAGACTGTTAATGGACTCCGGCTTATATTTTTACATTTTTTTCATATAATATAGAATACAGATACTTATGATAGACAAATCATGGAAAATCGGGTAGAATATAGAGCAAATATATGGGAGAATAATATGAAGAAACTAAAGGATATCTATCAGAGAATTACCGGCATTACCGCCGGTTTTAATGAAGACCATGTAGCCGCCTATGCCGCCCAGTCGGCATATTTTTTCATGCTGTGTATGATTCCGATTATCTTGCTTTTGCTTACCATGGTGCAGTATACGCCTGTGACAAAGGCAGATGTAATGACTGCCGTAATTCAGGTATTTCCCTCCTCTGTGGAGACGCTGATTACGTCTATCGTGAACCAGGTGTATAACCAGTCCACGGGAATCATCCCTGTTACGATTGTAGTGGCTCTGTGGTCAGCGGGGAAGGGCGTTCTCGCCATGGCGTCAGGGCTTAACTGCATTTACCGCTGCCAGGAGACGCGAAACTATATTGTGCTGCGGATTCGTGCAACTATCTATACCTTGTTGTTTATCGTGGTAATCATACTGCTGCTGGTATTGTCAGTATTCGGTAATACGCTGAATCTGTTTATCGCAGAGCATATCCCTTTTCTGAGAAGGGTGGCAGACCAGTTGATTGCGGCGCGGGTATTTATTACGCCCACGGTACTGGTCATATTTTCAATCATGCTCTATCGGTATCTGCCTAACAGGAGAGGGCGGTTCCGTGACCAGCTTCCGGGCGCCATGTTTGCGGCGGTGGGATGGATGGTCATTTCCTGGGTATTTTCTGTTTATTTGGATGTGTTCAAGGGATTTTCCAACATGTACGGGAGTCTTACCACCATTGTTCTTATTATGCTGTGGATGTATTTCTGCATGTATTGTATCCTTATTGGCGGAGAGTTGAACATGTTGATGGAGGGGAAGATTTTTCAAAAGAAATGAAAATGACTTGACATCACTTGTTCTTGTGTTATAATTTTAAAAAGTAAATGAAAAAGCGATGACCGTGTTAGTAGAGAACTGTTTTCCATCAGAGAGAGGGGATCACTGGGCTGTAAGTCTCCTTTGGTTCAGGCAGGAATCGAATTTCCCGCGCGAGCTGCATTTTTGAATTCCGTATTAGGGTAGTAGGAGATGCCGTCAGATGCACGTTACGCACGTTTAAGCGCCCGCATAGGAGTCTGTGCGACCATTGCGGGAATCAGGGTGGTACCACGGGTAATTGCTCGTCCCTTTTGGGGATGGGCTTTTTTTGTGTCATTATTTTGGGAAAGAGCCGTCAGGCAGATTTCCGGAAAAATCTTGTAAATAAGCAGGAAAGGAAGAAAAACGATGAAAGAAAGACTGCAGAGCATCAAGGAGGAGGCATTAAGGGCCATTGAAGGCGCCGATATGCCGGAGAAATTGAATGATGTGCGTGTAAAGTTCCTGGGCAAGAAGGGTGAGCTTACCGCAGTATTAAAAGGAATGAAGGATGTTGCGCCTGATGAGCGCCCTAAGGTGGGACAGTTGGTGAATGAGACCAGGGCGGCAATCGAGAATATTTTAGAAGAAAGCAAGATAAAGATGGAGAGGGCAATCCGCGAGGAGAAGATGAAGCAGGAGGTCATTGACGTCACGCTTCCCTCAAAGAAAAATATGGTCGGGCATCGGCATCCCAATACCATCGCGTTAGAGGAAGTGGAGAGAATTTTCATCGGCATGGGCTACGAGGTGGTGGAAGGGCCGGACGTGGAGTACGACCTGTATAATTTTGAGAAGCTGAACATTCCGGACGGCCATCCGGCAAAGGATGAGCAGGATACCTTCTATATTAATAAGGAAATCGTGCTGCGTACCCAGACCTCGCCGGTACAGGCCCGTGTGATGGAGCAGGGAAAACTTCCGATTCGCATGATTGCGCCGGGGCGGGTGTTCCGTTCTGACGAGGTGGATGCAACCCACTCCCCGTCCTTCCATCAGATAGAAGGTCTGGTAATTGACAAGAATATTTCCTTCGCAGATTTGAAGGGGACGCTGGAGGTATTTGCAAAAGAGCTGTTCGGGCCGGATACAAAGACCAAGTTCCGTCCCCATCATTTCCCGTTTACAGAGCCGAGTGCGGAGGTGGATGTTACTTGCTTTAAGTGCCAGGGGAAGGGCTGCCGTTTCTGTAAAGGCTCTGGCTGGATAGAGATTCTTGGCTGCGGTATGGTGCACCCTCATGTGCTGGAGATGTGCGGAATCGACCCCGATGAGTATACAGGATTTGCGTTCGGCGTGGGACTTGAGCGTATCGCGCTGCTTAAGTATGAGATTGACGATATGAGACTGTTGTATGAGAATGATATCAGATTTTTGAAGCAATTCTAAGAGGGGCGGAAAGGAGTAGAACAATGAATACATCATTATCATGGATAAAAGCGTATGTTCCTGAGCTTGACGTTACTGCGCAGGAATACACGGATGCAATGACGTTATCCGGAACAAAGGTGGAGGGATATGAGGTACTGGACGCTGATTTGGATAAGATTGTCATTGGTCAGATTGACAAGATAGAAAAGCATCCGGACGCAGACAAATTAATCGTCTGCCAGGTGAACGTGGGAAATGAGTCTGTCCAGATTGTCACGGGCGCCAATAACGTGCATGAGGGAGATAAGGTTCCGGTAGTGTTGGACGGCGGACGCGTGGCCGGAGGGCATGAGCCGGGAAGCCGTGTAGCCGGCGGAGTGAAGATTAAGAAGGGAAAACTTCGGGGAATCGAGAGTCGGGGGATGATGTGCTCTATCGAGGAGCTTGGCTCTACCCGTGATATGTATCCGGAGGCGCCAAAGGAGGGAATCTATATTTTCCCAGAGGATGCTAAGGTCGGTGAAAGTGCCGTAGAAGCGTTAGGGTTAAACGACGTGGTGTTCGAGTATGAAGTGACCTCCAATCGGGTAGACTGTTTCAGTGTGATCGGAATCGCCAGGGAAGCTGCGGCTACATTTGGTAAGGAGTTCCATCCTCCGGTGGTGGCTAAGACCGGAAACGGGGAGGATGTAAATGACTTTATCAAGGTTACGGTAAAAGACAGTGACCTCTGCCCCCGTTATTGTGCAAGAGTTGTTAAGAATATCAAGATTGGCCCGTCGCCTAAATGGATGCAGAGACGGCTTGCGTCTGTGGGAATCCGTCCCATTAATAACCTGGTGGATATTACCAACTACGTTATGGAGGAATACGGACAGCCCATGCACGCATATGATTTGGATACCATCGCGGGGCGTGAGATTATCGTCCGTACTGCCAAAAAGGGAGAGAAGTTTACCACTCTTGACGGCCAGGAGAGGGAGATGGATGAGTCTGTGCTGATGATTTGCGACGGTGAGAAGTCCATTGGTATCGCGGGAATCATGGGGGGTGAGAATTCCATGATTACGGATGATGTTAAGACCATGCTGTTCGAGGCGGCATGCTTTGACGGAACGAATATCCGCAAATCCAGCAAGAAGATTGGCCTGCGCACTGACGCCTCCGGTAAGTTCGAGAAGGGACTGGATCCCAATAACGCTCAGGCAGCCATTGACCGCGCTTGTCAGTTAGTGGAGGAGTTGGGCGCAGGAGAAGTGGCAGGCGGTATCGTGGATGTTTACGGCAAGAAAAAAGAGCCGGTGAGAGTACCCTTTGACGCGGAGAAAATCAACCGCCTTCTGGGAACAGATATTTCCAAGGAGGAGATGCTCGGCTATTTTGAGAAGATTGGCCTTAGCTTTGACGAGGCGGCAAGCGAGGTAATCGCGCCCACCTTCCGTCAAGACCTGTTCCGTCTGGCTGACCTTGCGGAAGAAGTGGCAAGGTTCTACGGGTACGACAATATCCCCACCACCCTTCCGAGAGGCGAGGCTACCACCGGAAAGCTTTCCTTTAAGCTAAGGGTAGAGGAGGTTGCCCGCGATATTGCAGAATTCTGCGGCTTCAGCCAGGGCATGACCTACTCCTTTGAAAGCCCGAAGGTGTTTGATAAGCTGCGCATACCAGAGGCTTCTCCCCTTCGCAGGACTGTGGAGATTATGAACCCTCTTGGCGAGGATTACAGCATTATGCGTACCACCTCCTTAAATGGGATGCTGACCTCCTTAGCTACTAACTATAATAGAAGAAATAAGAATGTCCGTCTGTATGAGTTGGGAAATATTTACCTTCCTAAGTCCCTTCCATTGACAGAGCTTCCTGAGGAACGGATGCAGTTTACCCTTGGAATGTACGGGGACGGAGACTTTTTCAGCATGAAGGGTGTTGTGGAGGAATTCTTTGAGAAGATAGGGCTTCACAAGAAGGAGGTCTATGACCCCAATTCCGGCAAGCCTTATCTCCATCCCGGACGCCAGGCAAATATCATCTACGACGGCGTCGTGACGGGTTATTTAGGGGAGGTACATCCGGACATTGCAGATGCATATGGTATCGGGACCAAAGCCTATATAGCTGTGCTGGATATGCCGGAAATCGTAAAGAAGGCTACATTTGACCGGAAGTATACCGGAATCGCCAGATTCCCGTCTGTGAACCGTGATATCAGTATGGTGATGCCAAAAGAGATTCTGGTTGGCCAGGTCGAGGAGGTAATCGAAAAGAAAGGCGGGGAATATCTGGAGAGCTACGCGCTGTTTGACCTCTACGAGGGCGCGCAGATTAAGGAAGGATATAAGTCAGTGGCATATTCCATCGTATTCCGCGCCAAGGACAAGACGCTTGAAGACGCGGAGGTGACGGAGGCTATGGGAAGGATTTTGAAGGCGCTTGAAGGCATGGGAATTGAGCTTCGCAAGTAAGAAATGGGGATAAAAAATGAATAAAAAGCAGATAGGCGGCTTAATTATAGCGGCAGTCTTATTTATCATAGTGGGTGCATCCAGCGTACTGACAAATACATTTTCAGAGAGGATGTTAAAAGAGAGTATGGATGAGCTGCTTACAGACAGCAGCAGCTTCAATCCGCCAAACAGTGATTATATCGCTGTGGTGACGGTGCAGGGAACCATCCAGGAGCAGACGGAGACTGGAATGTTCGAGGTGCCGGTGGGGTATCAGCATATCACCACGCTGGACTATATTGATAATCTGATGGATGACAGTGACAACAAGGGAATCCTGCTCTATGTGGATTCCCCAGGGGGAACTGTTTATGAGTCGGAGGAGTTGTATCTGAAGCTTAAGGAGTATAAGGAAGAAACAGGGCGTCCCGTCTGGGATTATATGGCCCACTATGCGGCGTCCGGCGGATATCTGATTTCTATGGCGGCGGATAAGATTTACGCGAATCCCAATACGACCACAGGCTCTATTGGAGTAATTATGTCGGGATTTGATATGACCGGACTCTATGAGAAGTTGGGAATCCGGTATTTCAGTATCACCAGCGGGGACTATAAGGATAGCTCGCAGATGACGGATGAGCAGATGGCAATCTACCAGGGACAGGTGGATGAGTATTATAATAAGTTCGTCGGAATTGTGGCGGAAGGGCGCGGCATGGACGAGGGAACTGTGAGGGCTCTTGCGGACGGGCGTGTCTATACGGCGAATCAGGCTTTGGAGAAGGGATTGATTGATGAAATCAGCCTGTATGAGAACATGACAGAGGCTATGAGCAGCGAGCTTGGCGTTTACCAATTCTATGAGCAGGAGAGAGAGCTGGATTTCTTCACGTCTCTGTTTGCGAAAATAGAAAACGTGACGCCTAAGTCTGAGGCTGAGATTTTGAAAGAGACTGCGGCAGAGATGGAAAGCGGGGTGCCGATGTATTATGCAGAACAGTTACGCTAACCGCGGCAGGCAGGAGTTGGAGTTTGCAGGCTTCTGGGTGCGTCTGGCGGCATATTTGCTGGATCTTGGCATCGTCTGGATTGGCCTTTTGTTCGTCAGGCTGCTGATGGGAATTCTGTCGCTTGCAGGTGGAGGAGTGTTTCACACTCGGCTTTTGTTCCAGTATACGTTAAAGGATATAATCCTGTATTTGCTGCAGGTCGCGTATTTTATCCTGCTTACTTACCATACAGGGACCACGCCGGGGAAAAGGCTTATGAACTTAAGGGTGGTCAATGCAGACGGAAGCGAGAGATTAGGGCTGATGAATGTGATTTATCGGGAAACTGTGGGGCGTTTTCTGTGCGGCTTGTCCATAGGTATCGGATATATCATGGCGGGCGTTGACCGTGAAAAGAGGGGGCTTCACGACATTTTCTGTGACACCAGGGTGATTTATGGAAAACGGATTAAGGTGATTGCTAAGTATCAGGCGCCGAGTATGTACCCGCCGATACCGCCTGCGCCGCCAATACCGCCCATGCCGCCTGCGCCTCCGTTTGGAAGGCCGCCTGGGGCAGGCGGGCCGATGGTCTATGATCCGGTGTCTCCGTATAAGAATGAAAATGTACCAGAGAAAGAAAATAAAAAAGAAGGGGATTCATATTAGAATGAAACGACAGGATTTTTATTATGAATTGCCGGAAGAATTGATTGCGCAGGATCCGTTAGCGGATCGGGAAACCTCCAGACTCCTTGTACTTGACAGGGAGTCTGGAGTTGTTTCGCACCGTGTATTTCGGGAGATTACAGAATATCTTCATAAGGGAGACACCCTGGTGCTTAACGATACGAAGGTTCTTCCGGCAAGGCTCATTGGCTCTAAAGAGGGGACGAACGGAAAGGTTGAGATACTTTTATTGAAAAGAAAGGAAAATAATATCTGGGAGACGCTGGTGAAGCCAGGAAGGAAGGCGAAGCCTGGCGCCAGAATTATTTTCGGGGAAGGGCTTCTGACCGGCGAGGTGGTAGATATTGTGGAGGAGGGAAACCGTCTGGTCCGGTTTACTTATGAGGGGATTTTCGAGGAAATTTTAGACAGGCTTGGACAGATGCCTCTGCCGCCCTATATTACCCATCAGCTTGAGGATAAGAACCGATACCAGACTGTGTATGCGGCCCATATTGGGTCTGCGGCGGCGCCGACGGCAGGGCTTCATTTTACTCCCAAGCTGCTTAAGAGGATTGAGGATATGGGGGTAGAGATTGCAAAGGTAACGCTTCATGTGGGGCTTGGCACATTCCGGCCTGTGAAGGTGGAGGAGATTACCAAGCATCACATGCATTCGGAATTCTACCAGATTGACGAGGAAGCCGCGGAGAAGATTAATCGGGCAAAGGAGAGTGGAGGGCGGGTGATTTGCGTGGGAACCACGAGCTGCCGGACTGTGGAGGCTGCGTCTGACGAAAACGGCAGGCTTCGGGCATGCAGCGGATGGACGGACATATTTATTTATCCGGGATATCGGTTCAAAGTGCTGGATTGTCTGATTACCAACTTCCATCTGCCGGAATCTACGCTGATTATGCTGGTGTCTGCGCTGGCAGGGAGAGAGAAAGTGATGGAGGCATATGAGGAGGCTGTGAGGGAGAAGTACCGGTTCTTTTCCTTTGGGGATGCTATGTTTATTTATTAACATATTTATAAAAAGATTAGATTGAAAAATCAGGGGTTAATGAGTGGGATTTCTTGGGCTTTTGTGATACAATAATATTCGGTAGACTGCCTGATGTGAAGTATATCCATACATGAAGGTTAATTTACCGAAGGGAGAGGGGATAGATGCCGCACATCATTTATACTAAAAAAGCTATGAAAAGTATCAGGTCTTTGGATATACGAGTAAAAGACAGGGTAAAGGCCGGAATTGAAAAAATACCATTTGGAGATATTAAAAAACTACAAGGTTACTCAAATTTGTACCGTTTGAGGATCGGTGATTACAGAGTCATTTACCAGATAGAAAAAGGGGTTATCATTATTGATGCCGTTTTGCCGAGAGGAGAAGCATATAAAGGATTGTAGGAGGTAGTGTCGTGAGTAGAGAAATGTTGCATAGCTTGGTTGAAATCGTGGATGAAAAAGAGATTGATACAGTCTGTCGGATTCTTTTAAAATTTGTTGAAGAAGAAGCGGCAATGCCAGATGAGATAGAGGCAATCCGTGAGGCCAGACGGGAGATAGAAAATGGAGATTTATTTTCCCACGAAGAAGTTTGGGCATAGGAAGAAGCAGCAGAAAAGTGAGATAATAAATGAAAGGCAGGCGCGAAGGAATGGTTCGGACGGAGAAGCTGGTATTTGAATATGAGAAACGGGACGAGGAGGGCAATGTAATCGGCACTTCAAGGGCAATCGACCAGGTGGATATTGACGTGAAGGAGGGGCAGTTCATCGCAATCCTGGGACATAACGGCTCAGGGAAATCCACCCTTGCCAAACACATCAACGCCATTCTTGTTCCGACAGAAGGCACCATGTGGGTCAATGGACGCAACACCAGCGACCCGTCTGAGTTATGGAATGTACGCCAGTCTGCGGGGATGGTGTTCCAGAACCCCGACAACCAGATTATCGGAACCGTGGTGGAGGAGGATGTAGGCTTCGGGCCTGAGAACCTGGGCGTCCCCACGGACGAGATCTGGCAGCGTGTGGAGGAAAGCTTAAAGGCAGTAGGGATGATTGAATACCGCCACCATTCTCCAAACAAGTTATCCGGCGGACAGAAGCAGCGAGTGGCGATTGCAGGCGTGGTGGCCATGGAGCCCAAATGTATCGTGCTGGACGAGCCTACGGCAATGTTAGACCCTGTGGGGAGAAGGGAAGTATTGAAGACGGTGCAGAAGCTAAGGCAGCAGAAGCAGGTGACGGTCATCCTGATTACCCACTACATGGAGGAGGTGGTGGACGCAGATAAGGTCTATGTGATGGACCATGGACATGTGGTGATGGCAGGGACGCCCAGAGAGATATTTTCGCGGGTGGATGAGCTTAAGTCCTACCGCCTGGATGTCCCCCAGGCCACCCTTCTGGCGGATGAGCTTAAGAAGCGGGGGCTTAAGCTCTCGGACGGTATACTGAGAAAAGAAGAATTGGTGAGAGCGTTATGTCAATTAAATTAGAACATCTGAATTATGTTTACAGCCAGGGAACTGCGTATGAGAAGAAGGCGTTAGACGACATCTGCCTTGAGATTCCTCATGGGGAATTTGTGGGAATCATCGGGCATACAGGCTCAGGGAAATCTACGCTGATTCAGCACTTAAACGGGCTGCTTCGCGCGACCAGCGGGGAACTGTATTATAACGGAGAAAATATTTACGGGGAAGGCTATCCCATGCGGGAGCTGCGCAATGAGGTGGGGCTGGTGTTCCAGTATCCAGAGCATCAGCTTTTCGAGATTGATGTGTTGACGGATGTGTGTTTCGGACCCAAGAACCAGGGGCTATCTCCAAAGGAATGTAAAGAGAGGGCATTGGAGGCTCTGCGTCTGGTAGGGCTTAAGGAGAAATACTACCAATCCTCCCCCTTTGAGCTGTCCGGCGGGCAGAAAAGGCGGGTGGCGATAGCGGGCGTTCTGGCAATGCGGCCAAAGGTGTTGGTATTGGACGAGCCTACGGCGGGATTAGACCCGAAGGGGAGAGACGATATCCTGAATCAGATTGCATTTCTCCACAAGGAGAGCGACATGACGGTGATTCTGGTGTCTCACAGCATGGAGGATATTGCCAGGTATGCGGACCGCCTGATTGTGATGAACAAGGGAAGGGTCATGTACCATGACGAGCCTAAAAAGGTGTTTGAGCATTATCAGGAATTGGAGAAGGTAGGGCTTGCCGCGCCGCAGGTAACTTATATCATGCATGACCTGGTGAAAAGCGGGCTTCTGGTGAGGACGGATGTTACCACAGTTTCCGAGGCGGCGGATGAGATTATGCGGGTATTGCATAGGGAGAGAGAAGAATGATACGTGATATAACCATAGGACAATATTATCCGGCAAAAAGTGTGATACACAGGCTTGACCCGCGGGTGAAGCTTACGTCTACGCTTTTGTATCTGATCTCGCTGTTTCTGTTTAAGAGTATATCCGGATATCTGATTGCAACCGTATTTCTGGCGTTGGTGATCCGGGTGTCGCGGGTGCCCTTATCATTTATCGTAAGAGGGTTAAAGCCTGTAATTATGCTGTTGATGATTACGGTGCTGTTCAACCTGTTTCTTACCAGAAGCGGGGAGGTGCTCTTTCACGCGTGGATTTTTACCATCACAGAGGGAGGGCTTGTGACGGCTGTATATATGGCGGTCAGGCTTATTTATCTGATTATCGGGTCGTCCCTTATGACATTTACCACCACGCCCAATGAGCTGACAGACGGGATTGAGGCGCTGCTTCATCCGCTTAATAAGGTGCGTGTTCCGGTGCATGAGGTGGCGATGATGATGTCAATCGCCCTTCGTTTCATCCCGATTCTTTTGGAGGAGACGGACAAGATTATGAAGGCGCAGATTGCCAGAGGGGCGGATCTTGAGAGTGGAAATATGATTCAGAGGGCAAAGAGCATGATTCCTATTCTGGTTCCTCTGTTCGTGTCCGCGTTCCGTCGGGCAAACGACCTGGCTATGGCTATGGAGGCAAGATGCTATCGGGGCGGGGAGGGGAGGACGAAGATGAAGCCTCTCCGGTACAGAAGCAGGGACTATACGGCTTATGTGGTTATGGCTGTGTATCTGGTAACAGTGGTTGTGATTGGGCGGTATGTGCCGCTGCATGTGTGGGTATTTTGATATGAGACGAATCAGAATAGTTGTTGCCTATGACGGGACGGATTACTGCGGCTGGCAGCTTCAGCCCAACGGCATCACCATTGAAGAAGTCCTCAATAGCAGGCTTAAGAGGCTGACAGGAGAGGATATCCATGTGATTGGGGCCAGCCGTACAGATTCGGGAGTCCATGCCTTGGGAAACGTGGCGGTGTTTGACACAGAGTCTCCGATTCCGCCGGACAGGATGGCCTATGCCCTGAACCAGAAGCTTCCAAGGGATATTGTGATTGTCCGGTCGGATGAAGTGCCGCTTGACTGGCATCCCCGCTATCAGCGGCAGGTGACAAAGACCTATGAATACCATATCTATAATGCATCTGTTCCCAATCCGCTGAAGCGTAAGCACAGTGCTTTTATATCTTTTCCCTTGGAGGTGGAGAAGATGAGGCAGGGGGCGCGCTGGCTTGTGGGAGAGCATGATTTCGCCAGTTTTTGCAATGTACGCACCAATGTGGAGGATACGGTGCGCAGGATTGACAGCATAGAGCTTGAAAGGACTGGGGCGGACATTACGGTGCGGGTCACGGGAAACGGATTTCTCTATAATATGGTGCGGATTATCGCGGGGACGCTGATTCGTGTAGGACGAGGTTTTTACACGCCAGAGAAGGTGAAGGAAATACTGGATGCAAAGGAACGGACAGAAGCAGGGGTGACGGCGCCGCCGGAGGGGCTGGTGCTGGTAGAGATTAAGTATGGGTGCCATGGGTTGGAAGGGAGGTAGCAGGAATGGAAGAAGGCAGGCGGATTTATTTTGATCATGGGAGTACGTCATGGCCAAAGGCTCCCAATGTGGCGAGGGCCATGGCAGACTTGTTGGAAAATGGCGCTTTTAACATTAACAGGGGAAATTATGAGGGAGCATATGAAGTAGAAGGACTGGTGCTGGATACCCGTGACCAGTTGGCGCGCATGTTCCATGCCAGGGATTCAAGAAGGGTGATTTTTACGGCGGGAATCACTTCTTCTCTGAATTATTTTATCAAAGGGTTTCTGAAATCAGGAGATCATGTGCTGGTGTCAGGGTTAGAGCACAATGCCGTCATGCGGCCTCTGAGGCAGATGGAGAGGAGAGGCGTGGCATATGACATTGTGAGAACGGAGGATGACGGAACCGTAGAGCCGGAATCCGTAGAGGTGGCTATCCGAAGTAACACGAGGGCGGTTATCATGCTTCATGCGTCCAATGTCTGCGGAACTATCCTGCCTATTCGGGAGATTGGGGAAATCTGCCGGAGGCGCCATCTTTTCTTTGCCGTGGATACAGCCCAGAGTGCGGGAACAATTCCTGTGGATATGGAAGGGTGCAAAATAGATTTCCTTGCATTTACCGGACATAAAGGGCTTTTGGGACCTCAAGGGATCGGCGGCTTTTTAATCTCGGAGGAATTGGATGCCTGTATGGAGTCGTATATCGCAGGTGGGACGGGAAGCCAGTCTGATTCCCTGGACATGCCGAAATCCCTTCCGGACAAATATGAAAGCGGCACCTTGAATCTTCCTGGAATCATTGGGCTTCATGCGTCACTTTCATACATAGAGGAGACAGGAATAGAAAACATACACAGCCGTAAGATGGAATTGACGCGGTATTTTCTGGAAAAGCTCTCAGAATTTCCGGATCTCCGTATTGTCGGCAAGCAGGGGATTGATGGCAGAGTGTCGGTGGTATCCGTTGATTTCCTTGGGAAGGACAATGCATTAAAAGCTTTTGAACTGGAACAGCAGTATGGGATTATGACGAGAGTTGGACTTCATTGCGCGCCCACAGCCCACCGTACCCTTCATACATATCCGCAGGGGACGGTACGGTTTGCCTTTGGGATGGAAAACACGAAAAAAGAAATTGATTTGTGCCTGGAAGGAATCAGGCGAATTTGAGGGATTTTCATGAACATAGAAGAAAAAAAGAAGGGTATCCGATACAGGGGGATTTGGGACGGCCCGCTTCTGCTGATTCTTATCATGGTTGTGGTAATGGTAACCGTATCCGGCAGATACTTACGATTTCTTGACGCGCAGCTTTTTGAAGAACGTAAAGGGCATATCATAGAGTTTACGGAAAAGGCGGCTGAGATTGTGGACAGCGTGATTACCTATTCCTGGCAGCAGGTATATGCGTGTGAGCATATGCTTAAGATGGAGGTAATAACCTCGAAAGAGGATTTGGTGGATTCTGTGGCGTCTGCCAGAGATTTTATAGATGAGACCAGTTCTCTTGTGCTTGCATTTGACAGGGAAGGGAATTACTATTGTTCGGACCGTAAAACAGGCGTTTGGCAGCAGACAGAGCTTCTTTCGGCTGATGCGAAAGACCGGCAGCAGCTCGTAGCCGTGGTCCCGCATAAAGATAATGTTGTGTATTTTCTTTGCATCAAGAGGCTAAGCGAACCGCTTCAGCTTCAAGACGGCAGCAGCGAGATTACTCATCTAGCAGTTGCCGTGGATTTGAAGGCTGTGCAGGGAAAGATTACGGTTAAAGGTTTTGGGGAAAAGTGCTATACATATTTGATTAATGGAGAAGGAATGTGGCTGTTCAAATATACCTTTGCCGATGGTTTTATTGAAGAAAATGACGTGATGGCGTCTGTGGAGGACTGTGAGATTATACATGGCGGGACGATGGAGGATTTTGTGCAGGAGGTTAAGCAGAAGGGCCATTCCGCGTTAGAATTCCGGTATACAGGAGAAAACGGCGCAGAGCAGAGATGGTATGTTGCGAATGCTGTGGTCACGGCGGAGAACTGGCATGTCCTGCTGTTCGTGCCAACGTCTGTGCTCGGTGCGGATTCAGATATTCTGCTTGAACGCACCCTGCGGTTTTTTGCGCTGGTATTTATCGTATTTCTGGTGATGACCATTATCATCATCATCATCATTGTAATTATGATGGGAAGGGCGGACAAGCAGTTAGTCCGGCAGAAGGAGGAGGCAAACCAGCTTTTGAAAAATGCGGCTGAGCAGGCGAAAAGCGCGAGTCAGGCGAAAAGCGATTTCCTGTCCCATATGAGCCATGATATCCGTACGCCCATTAACGGGATTATGGGTATGACGGATATTGCTATGAAGAATATTGGCAACGACGACAAGATTCGAGACTGTTTAAATAAGATCAGCGGCTCGTCGCAGCATTTACTTGGACTGATTAACGACGTGTTGGATATGAGCCGGATTGAATCGGGGAAAACCAGGGTGAAGCATGAAAGTTTTGATATCCGTACCTGTATTGACAACTGTATTTCCATTATTGGCGGTCAGCTTGCGACGCGGGATTTGGAGATGGTGCGCGAGTTGAGTAAATTTCAGTATCCCTGCCTGATTGGGGACGAACTTCATCTGAGACAGATCTTCATCAATATTCTTGGAAATTCTGTAAAATTTACGCCGGACGGGGGCAAGATTTTTTTCCGTGCGTGGGAGAAGGAGAGTACGGAGGAAAGAGTCTTGTACCGGTTTGAGCTTGCGGATACGGGAATCGGGATGAAGGAGGAATTTCTTCCCCATCTTTTCGAGGCGTTTTCTCAGGAGGATGAAGGGACGAGGACCACATATAAGGGGACTGGGCTTGGGATGGCGATTACCAAGGAGTTCGTGGAGTTGATGGAGGGTACCATTGAAGTAGAGAGCAAGCTGAACGAGGGGACAGAGTTTGCCATTGAGATATGGTTTGATATTGACAAGGATGCAAGAATCGGTGAGTCGCAGATTGATTTCCAGATTGATTTGGTTGGCATGAAGGTTCTGCTGGTGGAGGATATTGAACTGAACATGGAGATTGCACAGTGTATGCTGGAGGATGAAGGCGCCGAGGTAACGCCTGCAATGAACGGCCAGGAGGCGGTGGATGCATTTGCCGGAAATCCGGAGGGTACATTTGATATGATTATCATGGATATCATGATGCCTGTGATGGACGGCATTACTGCGGCAAAGACGATTCGTGCAATGGAGAGGAAGGATGCGAAGACGATACCGATTATCGCGATGACGGCAAATGCCTATGAAGAAGATATCCAGAAGACCCATGACGCCGGAATGAATGCTCATCTGTCCAAACCTATTGATATTGACTTGATGCTGAAAACACTGGCAATATTCTATTCGTCCAGTAAGGAGGAGTGAGGAGTGCCCGATTTATAGATAAAATAAATAAAAACATAGGATATATTATAAAAAACAATGGTGATTCTGCACTGAAGCCGTTGCCCAGATCTGCCAAACGTGTTACGGTTATTTCATCAATATGAAGAAATACAAAGGAGGATATTTTAATTATGGCTGATTATCGCAAGATGTGGGAAGAACTGGGAATGGATTTGGAGACTCATGACCAGTTGTGCGCCGTACTTCCGCAGGCATTTGGGGATGTCTATCTGTCACAGGAGAACCGTCCGGAGGGGATGGATTACTATAACATGGTAGTGGCGGATATCCATGGAATCCGTCCTGCTGAGCTGATTGAGCACCAGAAGAAGGGCGGTAAGGTATTCGGGACCTTCTGTGTCTATGTGCCGGATGAGATTGTATTTGCAGCAGATGCCATCGCGACGGGCTTATGCGGCGGTTCCCAGTTCTGGGTTCCGGGCGGAGAGAAGGTGCTGCCTACCAATACCTGCCCGTTGATTAAGGCTTCTGTGGGCGCAAGGCTTGACCGTACTTGTCCGTTTTTCAGGATTGCGGATATGTATGTGGGTGAGACTACCTGCGACGGCAAGAAGAAGGCATGGGAGATTTTGGGTGAGGATGTGCCGATTCATATTATGGACCTTCCCCAGATGAAGCGCGCCAAGGATATCAAGGCATGGGCACAGGAGATTGAGACCTTTAAGAATGCGGTGGAGGAGTTTACGGGCAATCAGATTACCGCAGAAAAACTGTCGGAGAGTATTAAGCTCATTAACGGCAAGCGCAGGGCCTTAGAGCGTTTGTATGAGCTCCGCAAGAATAAGACGCTTCCAATCAGCGGATGTGACGCTCTGTTGATTTCACAGATTGCATTCTATGATGATCCGGAAAGATTTACCAAGATGACTAACGCGCTTTGTGACGAGCTTGACCAGCGTGTGAAGGACGGAGTCAGCGTAGTTCCTGCGGGAACCAAGCGTATCCTGCTTACAGGAACGCCCCTTGCAATCCCGAACTGGAAGCTTCACAATATCGTTGAGACAAGCGGCGGTGTGGTTGTATGTGAGGAGATGTGTACAGGTACGCGTTACTTTGAACATCTGGTGGATGAGACGAACACAGAGGTTTCCGGCCAGATTCAGGCGTTGGCAGAGAGGTATATGAACATTAACTGTGCATGTTTTACACCGAACACAGGAAGGATTGATGATATCCTGCGGCTTGCGAAGGAATACAAAGCGGACGGTATCATTGATGTAAACTTAAAGTTCTGTAACCTGTACGATACGGAGGGGTATCTGGTTGAGAGAGCTCTTAAGGATGAGGGTATTCCGGTGCTTGGAATCGAGACGGACTATACGGACAGCGACGCACAGCAGCTTCGCACAAGGGTCAGCGCGTTTATAGAGATGCTGAATAATTAGAGGAAGTTTACATATGTCCGAGATACAGCATTATATATTATTTCCTAATCATGACAACGCTATGCGGTTACATCGGGAATTGAAGGCTTTGGGGGTTAAAGCTGTGATTGCGCCCACCCCCAGGGCTGCAAGTAAGTGCTGCGGGGTGTCGCTTATGGTCAGGGAGGAGGACCTTGAGTCTATAAAAGCCTGTGTGGCAGAGCATGGGATAGAGATTCTTAAGATCGCAGAGATTGAACGGGATGTGAATCCAAGGAGAGACAGATATTGTTAGGAACTGTAAGCAGCCTGATATGGGGATGCCTGCGGTTCCTTTGAGGTAAAAGACATGAATTATGTAGGTATTGATATAGGATCGACAGCGTCTAAGGTGGCTGCAATCGGTGAGAAGGAGTTGGAGTTTGTCCTGCCCACTGGATGGAGTAGCAAGGAGACGACGCAGACGATTAAGGAAAAGCTTAAGGATGAGGGTATTGACGTCCTGTCAGAAGATACAAAGGTGGTGGCCACAGGATATGGGCGGGTGGCAGTAGATTTTGCTGACCATGTGATTACGGAGATTACCTGTCACGCCAGAGGCGGAAGGGAGATGGCGGGAGACGACTGTGCTATTATCGACGTGGGAGGGCAGGACACGAAGGTGATTCTGGTAGCTCACGGTATGGTGCAGGATTTTCTTATGAATGATAAGTGTTCTGCCGGAACGGGAAAGTTTTTGGAGATTATGGCGAACCGTTTAGGCGTTACCCTTCAGGAGTTGTTCGACATGGCGGATGCGGGGGTTGTCCTCCCTATCAGCTCTCTGTGTACCGTGTTTGCGGAATCCGAGGTAATCAATTACATTGGGGAAGGCAGGAAACGGGAGGATATCGCCGCAGGGGTTGTGGATTCCGTCGCGGCGAAGGTGGCGCAGCTTGCCCAGAGGAAGAATCTTTCGGGAAGAATCATCCTGACAGGGGGATTAAGCCACAGCCAGTATTTTACGAAAATATTATCCGAGAAGATTGGGCAGACGGTTGAGCCGACGAAGCGCGGCAGATATGCAGGCGCTCTCGGCGCCGCGTTGCTGGCAAAGGAAAAAAATAAAAAATAAAAAATTTTTGAATGGTTTTCTATTCTTCAATCGTATTATAGATAGAGGTCAGAAATGATCCGACAGAACAAGAAAAATAAGTCAGGTAGAATGGAGGAAGATCATGAAGAAAGTTGTAACAATTGTCTTGGTTTTTGTGTTGGCCCTTTCGCTGGGAGGAATTGTGGCGTTTGCTGAGAAACCGGTAGAAGCTCGCTGTTTCTATGGTACGAACAGCGGATGGGTTTGCGATTACCAGAATATGGGATGCGCCTTTGGGAACGGCTGCGTTACGAATTTCTGCGGTAACTATGGAACGGGTGTAAACATGTCAGGGTATGTATCCGAAAGACCTGTTGTTACGCAGACACCGGTTTATACAGGAGGCAGCAGCCAGAGCTATACGGGAGGCGGCAGCCAGAGTTATCAGGGAAGCAGCCAGTCAACAGGATGGTCCGGCGGCGGTTACCAGGGTTCAGGATATGTGGACAATAACGGCGACGGATACTGTGACAATTGGTCAGGTTCCTATGGCGGAGGCCATCACGGCGGAGGCCATCATGGCGGAAGACACCACTGATAAGAGATGAGGTTCTATTGTGCGGAGCGAACAGGAGGTAAACAGGGCGTTGGAGCAGTATGCAGATACAATCCAGCGTCTCTGTATGATACATCTGAAGAATTATCATGACACTGAGGACATATTTCAGACGGTGTTTTTGAAGTATGTCCTAAGTTCCGTTGTTTTTGAAAATGCTGAACATGAAAAAGCGTGGTTTATACGGGTGACTATCAATGCCTGTAAGGATCTGCTCAAAAGCTTTTTTCACAGCCATACGGTTCCGTTGGAGGAGTGGACGGGGCAGATGGAGGACCAGGTGCCTGAGCACAACGAAGTGCTGGCAGCGGTCCTTTCTTTGCCTGTAAAATACAGGAATGTAGTATATCTTCACTATTATGAGGAATACTCTGCCGCTGAGATTGGACGTATCCTTGGAAAGAATGTGAATACGGTCTATACACTTCTGACGCGTTCTAAGCGGCTGCTCAGGGAAAAGTTGGGAGGTGAGAGGTTTTGAGTGACAGACGATTGAAGGAAGCATTTGACAATGTTCATGCAGATGATGAGCTCAAAAGGCACACGAGAGAATTTCTTGCCAGGAGGACACAAGGGTATAAGAGAGGGACAATATTTCCGTATCGGCAGATGGCGGCGGTTATGGCTTGTTTCCTGCTGACGTTAGCGTTGGCAGGCTTTGGAGGATATTATCTTTATTTTATACCGGTATCTTCAATCAGTGTGGATGTAAACCCTTCTATTGAGCTTGGAATTAACCGCTTTGACAGGGTGGTGACGGTTGATACTTTTAATGATGACGGATATGATGTTATGTCCTCGTTAAATGTCCGCTTCATGGATTACCGAGACGCAATGGATATGATTTTGAATCAGGAAAGTGAGGAGGCGTATCTGGCAGAGGATGCCTGTATTGCTATTACCGTTTCTGGGGCAGCAGAGGGAAAACAGAGGGAGATGCTGGCACACCTCCACACATGTGCGTCATCCTATGGAAATGTCCACTGTTCATCAGGAAGCCATGGGGAGGCTTTAGAGGCTCACGAGGCGGGGATGACCCTTGGAAGATACCAAGCATTTATGAAGCTTCAGGCATTAGACCCATCTGTTACACAGGAGGATATTGAAGGGCTGACTATAAGCCAGATCTGGGATAAGATTGCAGAGCTGTCAGGAAACACGGAGAATGGCCAGCAGGATAGGGACAATATCCAGGATGATACGGGAGTGGGAAACGGGTGCGAGGCTGGCGCGCAGAATGGAGATGCCGCCCAGGGAGGGTGCGGGCAGAACGGGCACCATGGCGGAAACGGGCATGGCCACGGACATGGCCATTAATCTCTCTGGAATATATGCGAGTCGAAATATGTTTGTGTAAATTCACGAAAATTTCAAAAAAACTCTAGACAATTTATGCAAATGTGATAATATAGAAGTATAATTAAGTCTATGGGAGGATAAATTATGGGAATTTTCTTGAATGTGGTTCCGATTCTGGGAATCGTCGCTCTGATCTTTGCAGCGGCTCTGGCTGCTAAGGTCAATAAGCAGGATGCAGGAACCGAACGGATGAAAGAGATCGCAGCGTCGATCAGCGAAGGCGCCCAGGCATTTTTGACAGCCGAGTATAAGATACTGATCTTTTTTGTGGTTGTATTGTTTGTTCTGATTGGTGTCGGAATTGGTAACTGGATAACAGCAGTATGCTTCGTGGTTGGCGCTGTGTTCTCGACACTGGCGGGCTATTTTGGAATGAGTGTGGCGACGAAGGCGAATGTAAGGACTGCCAATGCTGCGAAGGAGAGTGGAATGAACCGCGCGCTTTCTATCGCGTTTTCCGGCGGGGCGGTTATGGGAATGTGTGTGGCAGGGCTTGGGGTCCTTGGCGTAAGCACCATTTACCTGATTACAGGGAATGTGGACGTGCTGTCAGGCTTCAGCCTTGGGGCTTCTTCTATCGCATTGTTTGCCCGTGTGGGCGGCGGTATCTACACGAAGGCGGCGGATGTGGGGGCTGACCTGGTAGGTAAGGTGGAAGCAGGAATTCCTGAAGATGATCCACGTAATCCGGCGGTTATTGCCGATAACGTGGGGGACAATGTTGGTGACGTTGCAGGAATGGGCGCGGATTTGTTTGAATCATATGTGGGCGCGCTGATTTCAGCTTTGACCCTGGGAATCGTGTACTACAAGGTGGAGGGAGCAGTTTATCCGCTTTTGATTGCAGGGCTTGGCCTGATTGCCTCCATATTGGGAACATTTTTTGTAAAAGGTGATGAGAACTCTAACCCGCACAAGGCGCTTAAGATGGGTTCATATGTGGCAAGCGCGCTGGTTCTGGTGGCTGCGTTTGTATTCAGCCAGTATCTTTTCGGAGATTTCAAAGCGGCGATTGCCATTGTTGCCGGACTGATTGTGGGGCTGTTGATTGGTATTATCACGGAGGTCTATACATCTGGGGATTATAAGTCAGTCAAAGAGATAGCAGAGCAGTCAGAGACGGGGCCTGCGACAACCATCATCAGCGGTCTTGCCGTGGGTATGAAGTCTACGGCAATCCCGATTCTGTTGATTAGTATTGGAATCTTTGTGGCATACCAGTTCTGCGGACTTTACGGGATTGCGCTGGCAGCGGTGGGGATGCTGTCTACCACAGCGATTACGGTGGCTGTGGACGCCTACGGTCCCATTGCGGACAATGCGGGCGGTATTGCGGAGATGTCCGGTTTGGATGCAAAGGTGCGTAAGATTACAGATAAGCTGGATGCTGTGGGAAATACCACGGCGGCGATGGGGAAGGGATTTGCCATCGGCTCTGCGGCTTTGACAGCGCTTGCATTGTTTGTCTCCTATGCGGAGGCGGTTGACCTTAAGAATATCGATCTTCTGGACAGCCGTGTGATTATCGGCCTGTTTATCGGCGGTATGCTTCCGTTTTTGTTCTCTGCCATGACCATGCAGTCTGTGTCAAAGGCAGCTTACAAGATGATTGAGGAGGTAAGGCGGCAGTTCCGTGAGAAGCCCGGAATCATGAAGGGAACAGAGAGGCCGGACTATAAGTCCTGCGTAGCCATCTCAACGACGGCGGCGTTAAAGGAGATGCTGGTGCCTGGAATCATGGCGGTTCTGGCGCCTCTGGCAGTTGGCCTTCTGTTAGGCCCGGCGGCTCTGGGTGGTCTGTTGGCAGGCGCTCTTGTTACGGGTGTAATGATGGCAATCTTTATGTCAAATGCAGGCGGCGCATGGGATAATGCGAAGAAATATATTGAAGACGGAACCCATGGCGGTAAGGGCAGCGAAGCTCATAAGGCGGCGGTAGTCGGAGATACGGTGGGAGATCCGTTTAAAGATACGTCGGGACCGTCCATTAATATCCTGATTAAGCTGATGACGGTTGTGTCATTGGTATTTGCACCGTTGTTCTTATCGGTTGGAGGTTTGTTGTAAAGGGATTTGTAAAATATAGACGGGTAAAAGAAGGCGCCGGAGAAGTTTTCCGGCGTTTTTCTTCGCTTTAAAGGGTTGATTTTTATAAATTCTATAAATATAATAAAAGTGTGATAATATGCACATAATTATATATAAAAGTGTGAAAGCGGTGATAATATGGAACGGTTTATTATGAAACGGCTGTTAGACTGGAAGAATTCTCCCTATCGGAAACCATTAATCTTAAAAGGCGTCCGCCAGGTGGGAAAAACCTGGATTTTAAAAGAATTTGGCAGACGGTATTATGAGAATACTGCTTATATCAATTTTGATGAGAATGAAGAATACAAACAATTCTTTGAGACAACAAAGGATGTGAACCGTATTCTGCAAAACCTGATGCTTGCCAGCGGACAGAAGATACTTCCGGAAAAGACGCTCATCATTTTTGACGAGATACAGGACTGCCCCAAAGTCATTAACTCTATGAAATATTTCTGTGAAAATGCTTCTGAGTATCATGTGGCCTGTGCAGGCTCCCTGCTTGGAATTGCGTTGGCTAAGCCGTCCTCATTTCCGGTAGGAAAGGTGAATTTTATGCAGATTGATCCCATGACCTTTACTGAATTTTTGATTGCCAACGGTGATGAAAAGCTTGCCGTCTATCTTGAGAATGTCGATACTTTAAGCCCGCTTCCGGATGCATTTTTCAATCCTTTGTATGAGAAATTAAAGATGTATTATGTCACCGGAGGTATGCCGGAAGCTGTACGGATGTGGACGGAGGCACGCGATATAGACGCTATGCAGGAGGTGCTTTCGGATATTCTTGGCGCATATGAACGAGATTTCGCAAAGCACCCTGATGTGAGAGAATTTCCAAAGATTTCTATGATCTGGAAATCGGTTCCGTCTCAGCTTGCAAGAGAAAATAAAAAATTTATCTATAAGGCGGTAAAAGAGGGAGCCAGAGCGAGAGAGTATGAGGATGCATTGCAATGGCTCGTGGATGCCAGACTGGTGCATAAAATATATCGCAGCAGCGCCCCTAAACTTCCGGTTGCCGCGTATGACGACATATCAGCTTTTAAAATCTATCTTGTGGATGTGGGATTGCTCAGGCGTCTGGCATTGCTTGCGCCAACCGCTTTTGGTGAAGGAAATCGTTTATTTACAGAGTTTAAAGGGGCATTAACAGAAAACTATGTGTTACAGACTTTGATTACACAGTTTGAAGCCACACCCAGGTATTGGAGTCAGTATAATCCTCCCTATGAAGTTGATTTTTTGATTCAGCGGGAAAATGATATTTTCCCTGTCGAGGTGAAGTCTGAAGCGAATACAGCAAGCAGAAGCCTTAGAAAATTTAAGGAATTGTTTAGTGATGAGGTGAAGCTGCGTATCAGATTTTCTTTAGACAATTTGAAGTTAGACAAAGATGTATTGAATATTCCTCTCTTTATGGCAGAGTATACAAACCGATTGATTGGGCTTGCTTTGCGGAGTTTGTGACGGTAAGATTGTTAAATATTTATCCTTTTTTGAAAAATTTAGATGATTTTTATTGATTTTATTTTTTTATTATGTATACTATTTATCAGAGGAAGTATGAGACATGACTTCCAGGATGATATACCGTGGATGCCATGCAGTACGGGTATTCGTAGATGGTTATCATTCATGCAACTGTATACTATGAAAAAAGGAGATTATGAAAGATGGCAGAGATTAATTTGAGCAAGTATGGCATCAGCGGCACCACTGAAATCGTACACAACCCTTCTTACGAGATGTTGTTTGAGGAGGAGACCAAGCCAGAACTGGAAGGTTTTGAAAAGGGACAGGTAAGTGAACTTGGCGCAGTAAATGTCATGACTGGTATCTACACCGGACGTTCACCGAAAGACAAATTCATCGTTATGGATGAGAATTCCAAGGACACCGTGTGGTGGACCTCCGATGAATACAAGAACGATAACCATCCGGCTTCAGAAGAAACCTGGAAGGCAGTAAAGGACATTGCCCTTAACGAGCTGTCCAATAAGAAGCTGTTCGTAGTAGACGCTTTCTGCGGCGCGAACGAAGATACTCGCATGTCAATCCGTTTCATCATGGAAGTGGCATGGCAGGCTCATTTCATCAGGAATATGTTCATTATGCCGACAGAGGAGGAGCTTGAGAAGTTCGAGCCGGATTTCGTTGTTTACAATGCGTCCAAGGCAAAGGTTGAGAACTATAAGGAACTGGGACTGAATTCTGAGACGGCTGTTGTATTCAATATTTCCAGCCGTGAGCAGGTAATTATCAATACATGGTACGGCGGAGAGATGAAGAAGGGTATGTTCTCCATGATGAACTACTATCTGCCGCTTAAGGGTATCGCTTCCATGCACTGTTCAGCCAACACAGACATGAACGGCGAGAATACAGCTATTTTCTTCGGCCTTTCCGGAACAGGTAAGACGACTCTTTCTACCGACCCCAAGAGACTTCTCATTGGTGATGATGAGCATGGTTGGGATGACGAAGGTATCTTCAATTTCGAGGGAGGATGCTATGCGAAGGTTATCAACCTTGACAAAGAGTCTGAGCCGGATATTTATAATGCGATTAAGCGTGACGCACTTCTTGAGAACGTTACTCTGGACGCAGAAGGCAAGATTGATTTTAATGACAAGAGCGTAACGGAGAATACCCGTGTATCTTACCCGATTAACCATATCGAGAAGATTGTGCGTCCGGTATCCGCAGCGCCGGCAGCTAAGGAGGTTATCTTCCTGTCAGCAGACGCATTCGGCGTACTGCCTCCGGTATCCATCCTGACTCCTGAGCAGACACAGTATTACTTCCTGTCAGGATTTACGGCAAAGCTTGCAGGTACAGAGCGCGGTATTACCGAGCCGACACCTACCTTCTCCGCATGCTTCGGACAGGCTTTCCTTGAGCTTCATCCGACCAAATATGCAGAGGAGTTGGTTAAGAGAATGGAAAAGAGTGGCGCGAAGGCTTATCTGGTAAATACAGGCTGGAACGGAACCGGAAAGCGTATCTCTATCCGTGATACCCGTGGTATTATTGATGCAATCTTAAGCGGAGATATCTTAAAGGCGTCAACTAAGAAGATTCCTTACTTTAACTTTGACGTTCCGACAGAGCTTCCGGGCGTAGATACTAATATCCTGGATCCGCGCAATACTTACGCTGATGCTTCCGAGTGGGAGGAGAAGGCTAAGGATCTGGCGCAGAGATTCGTTAAGAACTTTGCGAAGTATGAAGGAAATGAGGCTGGAAAGGCTTTGGTTCCGGCAGGCCCGCAGTTATAATTGAATATTATTTTAGATGTAAAAGAACCGGCGCTATGAGATTTGGCGCTGGTTCTTATTTTATCTTTGAATGAGGAAACTCTATTGTTATCCTCAGCTACATTAGATATAATAAAAATATAACGGATTTCAGGTCTTGTCTTGTTTCAGGAAGGGGCGGTATATCAGGGAGTGCTTCTGGCAATAATTTAATCGACACTCTGGCGGCAGATGGAAGTTTGTGGTAATATATTGGTCGTATAAAATGGTGAAAAGAGGGATAGAAGATGACGAAAGTAGACATTATATCAGGTTTTTTGGGCGCCGGAAAGACAACCTTTATCAAGCAGTTGATTGAACGGGTGTTTGTCGGAGAAAAGCTGGTGCTGATTGAGAATGAGTTTGGAGAAATCGGCATTGACGGCGGTTTCCTGAAGGATGCGGGGATTGAAATTACGGAGATGAATTCAGGGTGCATCTGCTGTACGCTGGTCGGTGATTTCAGCAAGGCGCTTAAAAAGGTACTGGAAGAATACAAGCCTGACCGTGTGCTGATTGAGCCGTCGGGGGTAGGAAAATTATCTGATATTGTGAAAGCAATCGAGGATGTGAAGAAGGATGCCGAGATTGAGATTAACGGAAGAATCACAGTGGTTGACGGTAAGAAGGCGGTATTGTACCTTAAGAATTTTGGAGAGTTTTTTGAGGACCAGGTGAAGCATGCGTCTACGATTGTAATCAGCAGAACGCAGATGATGGCGGGTGATAAGATTGAGGAATGTGTCCATATACTCCGTGGGGAAAATGCAGATGCAGCAATTATCTCTACGCCGTGGGAGGAACTGGGAAAAGAAGCTATCTGCCGAGCCCTTGAGCATGGAGCCGAGATAGAAGAACTTCTGCATAATCATGGTGAGCATGAAGAAAATTGCGGGTGTGGCCATCATCACGACCATGGAGAAGAATGTGTCCATCAACATCATCACGACCATGGAGAGGAATGTGGATGCGGCCATCATCACCACGGCCACCACCATCATGCCGATGAGGTATTCACAAGTTGGGGAAAGGAGACTGCCCATAAGTACACGGATGAAGAATTGGATTTCCTGCTGAAAGCATTGTCCGAGACGGAAGGATACGGGACAATCCTGCGTTCAAAAGGTATTATCCCCATGGCAGACGGTACATGGAAACAGTTTGATCTTGTTCCGGAGGAATACGAAGTCCGCGACGGCAAGGCCGACTACACGGGTCGGGTATGCGTGATAGGGACGGATTTGAAGGAAGAAGAACTGCTGAAATTATTCCATATCTAAGTTTGAATAAAAGAAATGAAGGTGATTGTATGAAAACACCTGTATTCATATGTACAGGCTTTCTCGACAGCGGAAAGACGACGCTTGTGAAGGACACGCTGATGGAGCAGGAGTGGATTGCGCCTGGGCTTACGCTTTTGCTTCTGTGCGAAGAAGGTGAGGAGGGATATCCGGAGGAATATCTGGAATCCCGTGAAATGGTTCTGCTGAAAATCGACGAGATCGACCAGTTGAATCCGTCATTTTTCAAGAATTGCGAGAAGAACTATCATCCTGCCCAGGTGGTAATTGAATATAACGGAATGTGGAAGCTGGAAGATTTGTTATGCATCAAGTACCCGCGAAGCTGGGAGTTACAGGGAGTTTATTCTACCGTGAATGGCACCACTCTGGATATGTATCTTAAGAACATGAGAAATGTACTGATTGAGCAGTTGACAGAATCTGAGCTGATTGTGGTAAACCGCTGTCCGGAAGGGATAGACCGTTCGGGCTTTCGCAGGGCCTTAAAGGTGCAGAATCCAATGGCACAGTTGATTTTCGAGGGGATGGACGGAAGAATCATACAGCCCTCAGAAGAAGATTTACCATATGATGTCAAAGGAGAAAAGATACGGATAGCTTCGGAGGATTTTGGAATCTGGTATGTGGACGCATACGATCATCCAGAGCTGTATCTCCACAAAGAGGTGGAATTCGTAGCCCAGGCGTTTCGCCCTAAGGGAATGGAGGAGAATATGTTCGTTCCGGTGCGCAAGATTATGACATGTTGTGCCGATGACTTGAAGTTCTATGGATACCCCTGCAAATCCGAACGTCCCATTGAATTCAAGAGGGGCGCTTGGGTTAAGGTTCGGGCGAGATTTGAGTATGAACAGGCGGTGTCTTTTGGTAACAAACAGCCGGTGCTGTACCTGCTTGGCATGGAGACGGCTGCGAGGCCAGAGGAGGATGTAGTTTATTTAATGTAACAGGAAACCAGACAGGCGGTGGATGAAAGATGCGGACAGTCAGTATTGGAAATGACGGATTTGATACAATTCGGGAGAAAAATTGTTTTTATGTGGATAAGACGGAGTTTATCAGGGAATGGTGGGAATCGGAGGATAAGGTTACATTGATTACCCGTCCCCGCCGTTTTGGTAAGACTTTGAACATGAATATGTTAGAGTGCTTTTTTTCCGTGAAGTATGAGAATCGTAAAGATTTATTCGAGGGGCTTTCGGTCTGGGAGAATGAGAGATACAGGAAACTGCAGGGAACCTATCCTGTGATTTCCCTTACCTTTGCAGACGTGAAATCCAACACGTATGAAGGGGCGCTCACCCGAATCAAGCAAAATCTGACAGAGCTTTATAACAGGAATGAATTTCTGTTTGGCAAAGCTTCGCTGAACGTGAAGGAAAAGAGGCAGTATGACGCGGTTACCCCTGATATGAAGAATGAAGACGCAGAGGTTGCGGTACGCGCCATGATGGGATATTTAAGCCGGTGCTATGGGAAAAAAGTCATCATATTGCTGGATGAATACGATACCCCGTTACATGAGGCGTATGTCAACGGATACTGGGAGGAGATGTCTGTATTTATCAGAAGTATGTTCAATGCAATATTTAAGACGAACCCTTATCTGGAACGGGCGATAATGACCGGAATCACAAGAGTGAGCAAGGAATCCATTTTCTCGGATCTTAATAATCTTCAGGTTGTAACCACCACATCTTGCATTTATGAGACTTCGTTTGGCTTTACGGAGGGGGAGGTGTTCGCCGCATTGGAGGAGGCAGGGATGTCTGGCAAAAAGGAACAGGTAAAACAGTGGTATGACGGATTTACCTTTGGAAAATGCCGCGATATCTATAACCCATGGTCGATTACAAAGTATCTGGATGAGAAACGGTTCGCAGCTTACTGGGCGAATACCAGCTCTAACAATCTGGTCAGCGGTCTTATAAGAGAGGGCGCCCCGGATGTGAAAATAGCAATGGAGGATTTGCTTGAAGGTAAAAGTATCGAGACAATGATTGATGAGGAAATTGTTTTTGAGCAGTTGGAGGATAACAGCGAGGCAATCTTTAGTCTGCTGCTGGCGTCGGGATACCTGAAGGTGGAAGACATATCCAATGCTGACGACGGGGAGGAGGCAGTTTACCGTCTGGCTCTTACAAATCTTGAGGTTAGAAAAGAGTTCCGTAAGATGGTCCAAGGATGGTTTAAGAAGGCGTCAGTCCGTTACCATGACTTTATCAAAGCATTGCTTGAGAATAATGTAGGGTATATGAACCAGTATATGAATCAGATGGCACAGGCAGTATTCAGTTTTTTTGATACCGGAAATCATGTGTCAGAGCAGACAGAGCCGGAACGGTTTTACCATGGTTTTGTTTTAGGGTTAGTTGCCGATGCAAAACTCGATTACTATGTCACCTCCAATCGGGAAAGCGGCCTTGGAAGATATGATGTGGTTATGGAGTCTAAGGAGGAGAAGGGAGATTCGTTTGTGTTTGAGTTCAAGGTGAAAAACCCTGCTTCTGAGAATACACTGGAGGATACGGTAAAGGAGGCTTTAAGACAGATAGAAGAAAAGAATTACGATGCAATGTTGACTGCAAAGGGAATTCCCAAAGAGCGAATACGTCACTATGGTTTTGCTTTTGAGGGGAAAAAGGTACTGATTGGTTAGTTTGAGAGTTTGTGTGCCGGAAGAAGGGTTCGTATGAAATTTGGGGGATATATTAAGAGAAGGCCAGGGAGATTCCTGGCATTGTGGATTCGTTTATTTATCTGTGTCATTATGATTTCGCCAGGGACAGCGGCGATTCTATGCCAGGCAAAGGAGATTGGAGAAGATGAGCAAGCCTGGGAGGGCGATACTATTTACTGTACTGCCTTCGGAGACAGTATTGCCAAAGGATATGGGGGCAAAGGCCAGGAGGATTTGGATTGCTACGCTCAGTTGATTGCAAATATGGTGTCCGAGGAGACAGGGATACCTGCAAAATGTGAGAAATTTGCCAAAAACGGACTGGATTCTTTGCGGCTTAATTCCGAAATTCTGACTATGGAGGAAGCCTTAGCGTCCCTTGACCGCGCGGATATCATTACATTAACGATTGGCGCCAATGATTTGATGCAAGAATTCAAAAGCGCGGCGCAGGAGGTCTTGGGGACAGAGCGAAAGTTTCTAAGCGTATATGATGCATTCGACGCGCTGCAGGAGGGGGTGGAGGGCAACCCTTTGCTGATAGTTAAGATTTTGGACGTGCTGAACAACTGGGATTATGATGTATTTGAAGAACAGTGGACGGCTGCCATGGATACCATAGCTGCCCATAGGAAAAGCACGGCGCAGTTGGTCGTGACGAATATCTACAATCCGGTCAGCCAGTTTGAACTGCCTGGCGCCATGAACAGTATTGTTGAGGACATTATCTTCAACATGAATCAGATTATGTATGAACATGCAAAGGACTACGATTATCGGGTGGTTGACCTGTTTGATTCGGAAATCTGTGACCACACCCAGGAGGACGGCCTTCATCCGGACCAGGAGGGGCAGGAATTGATTGCAGGGCTGGCGGCAGAGAAGCTTGACACCGGCAGGTTCAAAGGAGAGCCAAAACAGGAAATCAAAGAAGAACCGGCGCCTGAGAAGGCAAAACCGCGTAAGTACAGCCTGTGGATGGTCTTAGGGCCGCTGCCGTGGATTGGGCTTGCCATTCTTTTGGGCGTCGCCGCCGTATTCCTGTTCTGGATGGCAAAGAGGAAAAACAGAGACTTGTACCAAAAAAGGAACAAAAATAAGGGCAAGAATGACTAGACTTTTAACAATGTGTGGACTATAATAAAATCACACGTCAAATTATTCCAGATAAATATTCTGGTATATCAATTTGCACAATTATAAGGAGGAACAACGAAAATGGCAAGAAAAATGAAGACCATGGATGGTAATCAGGCTGCGGCTCACGCATCATACGCATACACAGAGGTTGCGGCTATTTACCCGATCACACCATCATCTGTTATGCCGGAGCATGTAGATGAGTGGGCAACTGAAGGCAGGAAGAATATCTTTGGACAGACTGTCCAGGTAACAGAGATGCAGTCAGAGGCAGGCGCAGCGGGAGCAGTACACGGTTCTCTGGCAGCAGGCGCTTTGACGACAACATTTACGGCATCCCAGGGCTTACTGCTGATGATTCCTAACTTATATAAAGTAGCAGGCGAGCAGCTTCCGGGTGTGTTCCATGTATCCGCGCGTGCGCTTGCCAGCCATGCACTGTCAATCTTTGGAGATCACTCTGACGTATACGCATGTAGACAGACAGGCGCCGCTATGCTCTGTGAGTCAAGCGTACAGGAGGTTATGGACTTGACGCCGGTTGCGCACTGTGCAGCTCTTAAGGGCAAGCTTCCGTTCATCAACTTCTTTGACGGTTTCCGTACTTCCCACGAGATTCAGAAGATTGAGACATGGGATTATGAAGATCTGAAAGAATTAGTAGATATGGATGCTATCGACGCATTCAGAAACCATGCATTGAACCCGAACCATCCATGTCAGAGAGGTTCTGCTCAGAATCCGGATATTTTCTTCCAGGCAAGAGAGGCATGTAACCCATATTACGACGCTATGCCGGCAATCGTACAGGAGTATATGGACAAGGTTAATGCTAAGATTGGCACAGACTATAAGCTGTTTAACTACTACGGTGCGGCAGACGCCGAGAAGGTAATCGTTGCAATGGGCTCTGTATGTGATACGATTGAGGAGACGATTGATTATCTGATGGCAGCAGGCGAGAAGGTTGGCGTTGTGAAGGTTCGTCTTTACAGGCCGTTCTGCGCGCAGGCATTGATCGATGCTATTCCTGACACTGTAAAATATATCAATGTTCTTGACAGGACAAAAGAGCCGGGCGCACAGGGAGAGCCGTTATACCTGGATGTTGTTTCCGCATTGAAGGGCACTAAGTTCGACGCTGTTCCGGTTAATTGCGGACGTTACGGACTTGGCTCTAAGGATACTACGCCTGCACAGATTGTTGCAGTATTCAATAACGCTGACAAGGCCAGATTCACCATCGGTATCGAGGATGATGTGACCAATCTCTCACTTACAACAGGACCGGCGCTGGTTACGACTCCGGAGGGAACCATTAACTGTAAGTTCTGGGGACTTGGCGCAGACGGTACGGTTGGCGCGAACAAGAACTCTATTAAGATTATCGGTGATAACACAGATATGTATGCCCAGGCATATTTTGACTATGATTCCAAGAAGTCCGGCGGTGTTACCATGTCTCACCTGCGTTTTGGTAAGAAGGCGATTAAGTCAACATACCTGATTCATCAGGCGAATTTTGTTGCATGTCACAATCCTTCTTACGTGGACAAGTATAACATGGTTCAAGAGCTGGTTGACGGCGGAACCTTCCTTCTGAACTGCTCATGGGATATGGAGGGTCTTGAGAAGCATCTGCCTGGACAGGTGAAGGCATATATCGCAGACCACAACATCAAGTTCTACACCATCGACGGTATCAAGATTGGTAAAGAGATTGGACTTGGCGGACGTATCAACACCGTATTGCAGTCTGCCTTCTTCAAGCTGGCAGCAATCATTCCTGAGGAGGAAGCAATCGACCTGATGAAAGCTGCGGCTAAGGCTACCTATGGAAGAAAGGGCGACAAGATCGTTCAGATGAACTACGACGCTATCGACGCAGGTGCAAAGCAGGTAGTAGAAGTGGCTGTTCCGGATTCATGGAAGTCCTGCGCTGATGAAGGATTGTTCTCACCAGAGGTTAAGGGCGGCAGAGAAGACGTTGTTGATTTCGTTAAGAAGGTTCAATCCAAGGTAAATGCACAGGAGGGTAATTCACTTCCGGTATCTGCATTTAATGATTACGTAGACGGCTCTACACCGTCCGGCTCATCTGCATACGAGAAGCGTGGTATTGCGGTAGATATTCCGGTATGGGTAGAGGAGAACTGTATCCAGTGTAACCGCTGTGCATACGTATGTCCGCACGCTGTTATCCGTCCAATCGCTTTGACAGAGGATGAGCTTTCCAAGGCGCCGGAAGGAACAAAGGCAATCGATATGATCGGTATGCCAGGTATGAAATTTACCATGTCCGTATCTGCTCTTGACTGTACAGGCTGCGGTTCTTGTGCGAATGTATGTCCGGGCAAGAAGGGCGAGAAGGCTCTTGTTATGAAGAACATGGAAGAAAATATCGGTTCTCAGAAGGTATTTGACTTCGGCAGAGAGATTCCGGTGAAGCCAGAGGTTGTTGCCAAGTTCAAACCAGAGACTGTAAAGGGAAGCCAGTTCAAGCAGCCGCTGCTTGAGTTCTCAGGCGCTTGTGCAGGATGTGGAGAGACGCCTTACGCGAAGCTGATTACACAGTTATTCGGTGACAGAATGTATATTGCCAATGCCACAGGATGTTCTTCTATCTGGGGTAACTCATCACCGTCCACACCTTACACGGTAACTCCGGAAGGTAAGGGACCGGCTTGGTCTAACTCTCTGTTCGAGGATAACGCAGAGTTTGGATATGGTATGCTGTTGGCACAGAAGGCAATCAGAAAGAGATTAAAAGCTCAGGTAGAGGATATTGCAGGCTCAGATAAGGCTTCCGAGGAAGTTAAGGCGGCATGCAAGGAATATCTTGACACCTTTAACTGCGGCGTATCCAACGGAGACGCTACGGATAAGCTGGTTGCAGCATTAGAAGGATGTGATTGCGAGACATGCAAGGATGTCGTTAAGAATAAAGATTTCCTGGCTAAGAAGTCTCAGTGGGTATTCGGTGGCGACGGATGGGCTTACGATATCGGATTTGGCGGCGTTGACCATGTACTGGCAAGCGGCGAGGATATTAACGTAATGGTATTCGATACAGAAGTTTACTCCAACACAGGCGGACAGTCCTCCAAGGCTACCAAGACAGGTGCAACTGCACAGTTCGCGGCAGGCGGAAAAGAGACGAAGAAGAAAGACCTTGCAGGAATCGCTATGAGCTATGGCTATGTATATGTAGCGCAGATTGGTATGGGTGCAGACTTCAACCAGACAGTTAAGGCTATCGCAGAGGCAGAGGCTTATCCGGGACCGTCATTGATTATCGCTTACGCACCATGTATCAACCATGGGATCAAGAAGGGTATGAGCAAGGCTCAGACAGAGGAAGCGTTAGCAGTAGAGTGCGGATACTGGAATAACTTCCGGTTCAATCCGGCGGCAGAGGGCGCGAAGTTCTCACTTGACAGCAAAGAGCCGACAGGAGATTATCAGGAATTCCTTGACGGAGAGGTTCGTTACAATGCGCTTAAGAGGGCGAATCCAGAGAAGGCAGAGAAGCTGTTCGCTAAGAACGAGGCTGAGGCTAAGGAGAGGTATGCATATCTCAAGAAGCTGGTTACTCTGTATGGGGAGGACTAATCCTGGAGTTTGGGTTTTTTAGAAGCAATACAGTGATATGATATCATAAAATAAATACAGTGGTATTAGGGAAGTCCCGCGCTGAATATTTGGCGTGGGACTTCCTGTATAACATGAGTGTATATTCTGTGGAAAGAGACAAAAAATGAAAAAAATATTAGTTACAGGCGCTTCCGGTTTTCTCGGAAGGAGAATTGCAGAGTTTTACCAAGGAAAATATGAGATTTATACTCCAGGGCATAGGGAAATGGATATCACTGACAGGGAAAGAGTATCAGCCGTATTTCACGATTTCAAACCTCATATCGTCATACATAGCGCCGCAGTCTCCGATGTGGGACTATGTGAGAGTAAGCCAGAGTGGTCTTGGGGAATCAATGTGGACGGAAGCAGGAATATAGCCGCGGCCTCAGCCGAATGTCACGCAAAATGCCTGATTTGCAGCTCTGACCAGATTTACTTTGGAAGTAATCTTAAAGGGCCTCACAGAGAAGATGAAAGGGTGAAGCCTCTCAATGTTTACGGAAGGCAGAAGAAGAAGGCGGAGGAGGAATGTCTGGCTGAAAATCCGGAATGTGTGCTGCTGCGGCTTTCATGGATGTATGATACTGAAACGAAAAATGAAGCTGAGCATGGAGATTTTTTCCGGACGCTGGCTTTCCTGCTGCGTACAGAGGAGATGCTGTCATATCCGGTGAACGACGTGAGGGGGATTACAGACGTAAATGAAGTTATCCGTAATTTGGAGAAAGCATGGGAATTAAAGGGCGGAGTCTATAACTTTGGTTCGCCGAATAAGATGAATACATATGAGACAGTCCTTGCCATGTTTTCAGAGCTTGGATGGGATACGGGGCGGCTTAAGAAAAATGAGGAGGCTTTTGCGTCGGATCCCAGGGATATCAGCATGAATCTTCAGAAGGTAGAAGATAATGGGATTGTGTTCGCTTCAACGTTGGATGGGCTGCTCAGAAAAATAGACTATTGACAAGTCGGCCCAAAAGTGATATAAATGCACTATATGAATAACCAACTTGATAGAGGCGCGGGTTTCATCAGTATACCGGAACGACAGTGTGGGAGACTGTTCCGGAGGAAAGGGAAGGCCGCCGAAGGAATGTAAGGAATTCCGATTCCATGGGTATCCCAAGCCCCATTCCTGGGACGCAGTCAGAAGATGCTGCGGACTGTCACATCAGTGGAGAGCTATCATAGGTATAAGATTGTAAAGATTGACAGACACAGGTATATACGGTTCCATGTATACGAGGACAGACACAGATAAAGCGTTTGGGATAGATGGAACAGGTTAGGAATGAATTCTGTGTAGATTATGCCATGAGCAAGCTCTGAGTAAAGCGTTGTTCATGGCTCTTTTTTATCTTAGTCAAGGTATAAACGGGCGTCAACATAACACATAAGAAGGGAAAGAGAGGAAATCTTTACAATGAGAGAAAAGAAAAGAGTATTCTTAAGAGTATTCACATTCCTGTGTATACTTGTATGCGGCTCTATCACCGTATTTGCCGCAGACGAAGCGGCAGAGTACGTGCCGAACATGTACGCAACATTCTGGTCGCTGATACCTCCAATCGTCGCTATTGCACTGGCGCTGATTACAAAGGAGGTATACAGCTCGCTGTTCGTCGGAATCCTGATTGGAGGAATCTTCTATTCTGGATTTACATTTGAAACTACGATTACCCATGTATTCCAGGACGGTATTGTAGGCGTGTTATCCGACAGCTATAACGTGGGAATCCTGGTATTCCTGGTAGTGCTTGGAATCATGGTCTGCCTGATGAACAAGGCAGGAGGCTCTGCCGCCTTCGGGCGTTGGGCAAGCGAGCACATCAAGAGCAGAGTAGGGGCGCAGCTTGCCACGATTCTTCTTGGCGTACTGATCTTTATCGACGATTATTTTAACTGTCTGACCGTGGGAAGCGTTATGCGTCCGGTTACGGATAAGCACAATGTTTCCAGGGCAAAGCTGTCATATCTGATTGACGCTACGGCGGCGCCTGTATGTATTATTGCGCCCATCTCCTCTTGGGCTGCGGCTGTTACCGGATTTGTGGAGGGTGAGGACGGCTTCTCAATCTTTATCCGTGCAATTCCATACAACTATTACGCAATCCTGACGATTGTGATGATGATTACAATCGTAGTACTGAATATTGATTATGGTCCCATGAAGCTGCATGAGACGAATGCGCTAAATGGGGATCTCTACACCACTCCGGACAGGCCCTATGCCAATGCCGAGGAGGATGTGGACGAGAGCAAGGGAACCGTTATTGACCTGGTGGTTCCGATTGTGGTACTGATTATCTGCTGCGTGATTGGAATGATTTACACAGGAGGCTTCTTTGGAGGCGCAGGGTTTGTGGAGGCATTTTCAGGCAGCGACGCTTCGGTAGGCTTGATGCTTGGAAGCTTCTTTGCCCTGGTGATTACCATAGCATTTTACGCAGTAAGAAAGGTGTTAAAGTTCAGTGAATCTATGGCCTGTGTTCCGGACGGCTTCAAGGCGATGGTTCCGGCGATTTTGATTCTTACATTTGCCTGGACGCTGAAGGCAATGACAGACAGCCTTGGCGCGGCAGAGTATGTTGCAGGTATCATGGATTCCGCGGCAGGCGGGCTTGTAAACCTGCTTCCGGCGATTATTTTCCTGGTAGGATGTTTCCTTGCATTTGCCACAGGGACGTCATGGGGAACCTTCGGAATCCTGATTCCGATTGTAGTAGCCGTGTTTGCAGGAACCAACGAAACCATGATGATTATCTCCATATCTGCATGTATGGCGGGTGCGGTCTGCGGCGACCACTGTTCACCGATTTCTGACACTACAATCATGGCGTCGGCAGGTGCGCAGAGCAACCATGTGAACCATGTAACGACACAGCTTCCCTATGCGATTACGGTAGCAGCCGTATCCTTTGTGACGTATGCGATTGCCGGCTTCGTTAAGAATGCGTTCATCTGTCTGCCAATCGGAATTATACTGATGGTAGGAGTCCTGTTTGCAATAAGGAAAATGAAGGCGGAGTAAGACAGACTTTCAAAAAAGAATAGAAATAGAATAGAACGGAATCCCTGCGGTGAAAATAGCCACAGGGATTTTTTATGTTTTACTTTACATGCTCAGGCATTATCTGGTAAAGTAATTTCTGGAAAGATGATACAAAAGAAAGGGTGGGGCGTATGCCAACAGGAGTTTTGATAAATGCATTGTCAATCGCGGGAGGAGGGGTTCTTGGCGCTATCGTTGGACACAGGTTAAATAGCGATTTTAAGGAAAAGCTTCAGATGATTTTTGGAGTATGCTCAATGACCATGGGCGTCAGTGCCATTGCCCTGATGAAGAACATGCCCGCAGTCGTTTTTTCGATGATTATGGGTACAGCCATTGGTCTTGCCATACATCTGGAGGCTTGGATTAACAGGGCGGGAGTCGGTATGCAGAAAGTAATTGCCAGGGTTATTCCGGCCAACCACACTTCGGTTCCCCAGGAGGAATTTATGGCGACGCTTTTAACGGTTATCGTGCTGTTCTGCTCTAGCGGTACTGGAATCTACGGCTCAATCGTGGCGGGTATGAGTGGCGATCACAGCATTTTAATTGCGAAGTCCATTCTCGACCTGTTTACAGCGATGATATTTGCGTGTACGTTGGGAATGGTGGTTGCCCTGATTGCAGTTCCACAGTTCTTTATATTCCTGCTGCTCTTTTTGTGCGCGGGGCTTATTTATCCGCTGACCACGCCGGAGATGATTGACGACTTCAAAGCCTGCGGAGGGGTGTTGATGCTTGCCACAGGTTTCCGAATGATTAAAGTGAAAATGTTCCCCACAGCGGATATGATACCAGCTATGATTATCGTAATGCCGGTTAGCTATCTCTGGGCGTCATATGTCCTTCCGCTGGTCAGTTAAATAAGTTTTTTGATTTCTCTTGTAGAGTAGGGAAAAATTGGATAGAATGTATTGTAAAACAGTGAGTTTGAAAGGAGAGGAAGAATAGCAGATGAGTATCAGAGATTTGAAGGCATATGAGTTAATGAAGGAAGAAGAATTAACCGGAATCCAGGCAAAGGGGTATCTGCTTCGGCACAAAAAAAGCAGGGCGAGGATTCTTTTGATAGAGAAGGATGACAACAACAAGGTATTCAGTATCGGTTTCCGCACGCCGCCAGGAGACAGCACAGGAGTTCCACATATCATGGAGCATTCTGTCCTGTGCGGCTCGAAGAATTTTCCAGCGAAGGATCCCTTCGTGGAGTTGGTGAAGGGCTCTCTGAATACGTTTTTGAACGCCATGACCTATCCGGACAAGACCGTATATCCTGTGGCAAGCTGCAACGACAAGGATTTCCAGAACTTAATGCACGTCTACATGGATGCAGTGCTTTACCCGAATATCTACGAGCACGAAGAAATCTTCCGGCAGGAGGGATGGAGTTACAAGCTTGATTCCCCTGAGGATAAACTGGAATACAACGGCGTAGTATACAATGAGATGAAGGGTGCGTTCTCCTCTCCGGAGGGAGTTCTGGACAGAGTCATCCTGAATACCCTGTTCCCCGACACCTCCTATGCAAATGAATCCGGAGGAGACCCAGAGGTAATCCCAGAGCTTACCTATGAGCAGTTCCTTGATTTCCACAGAAAATACTATCATCCGTCCAACAGCTATATTTATCTGTACGGGGATATGGACATGGAGGAGAAATTAGAGTGGCTTGACAGGGAGTATCTGGGCGATTTTGACGCCAGGGAGGTGGACTCCAGAATCCGTTTTCAAGAGCCTTTTGAGGAAATGCGTGAGAAGACCATACCCTACTCCATTGCCAGCGAGGAATCAGAGGAGGATAATACCTATCTTTCCTACAATAAGGTAATCGGCACCAGCCTGGACCGAGAGCTGTATCTTGCATTCCAGGTTTTGGACTATGCGCTGCTCTCTGCGCCGGGCGCGCCCCTTAAGAAAGCCCTTACGGACGCAGGTATTGGCAAAGATATCATGGGGTCTTATGACAATGGTATCTATCAGCCAATCTTCTCTGTAATCTCCAAGAACGCCAATGAAGACCAGAAGCAGGAATTTGTTGACTTAATTGAACGTGTGCTTTCTGAGCTGGCAGGAAAGGGCATAGACAAAAAAGCGTTGGAGGCGGGGCTTAACTATCATGAGTTCCGTTACCGCGAGGCTGATTTCGGCAATTATCCCAAGGGGCTGATGTACGGCCTTCAGATGTTGGACAGTTGGCTCTACGACGAGGATGAGCCTTTTATCCACGTGGAGGCATTGGAAACGTTTGAATTCCTGAAAAAGCAGGTGGGAACCGGATACTATGAAGAATTGATACGCAAATATCTCCTTGACAATCCTCACGGCGCCATTGTGATTGTGAAGCCTGAGAAGGGGCGCACAGCCAGGATGGACGCTGAGCTTGACAGGCAGCTTCAGGAATACAAGGCAGGTCTTGCGAAAGAAGATGTAAAGAAGCTGGCGGAAAAAACGGCCAGGCTTGCCGCATATCAGTCCGCGCCGGAGAAGGAGGAGGACTTAGAGCGAATCCCTGTGCTTAGAAGGGAGGATATTTCCAGAGAGATTGAACCGATTGTCAATGAAGAACTGACTTTGGCCGGCGTTCCTGTGATTTTCCATGAGATTGAGACGAATGGGATTGGGTATCTGGACGTCTTGTTTGACATTTCCGGCATCAGGGAGGATATGCTGCCCTATGTGGGGCTTCTCCAGTCTGTGCTCGGCATCATTGATACGGAAAATTATGATTACGGAGAATTGTTTAATGAGATAAATATGCATACCGGCGGAATCGGGACGTCTCTGGAATTATATTCTGACGTGACTAACATCAAGGAGAAGGCTTTTAAGGCCACCTTCGAGATAAAGGGAAAGGCGCTGTATTCTAAGCTGCCGGTGGTATTTTCCATGATGAGCGAGATACTGACCTCGTCTAAGCTTTCGGATACAAAGCGGCTTAAGGAGATTCTTGCCATGGTGAAGTCAAGGCTTCTGATGCGGTTCCAGTCCTCCGGACATACGACGGCGGCCTTACGAGCCCTGTCCTATGCGTCGCCTTCAGCCAAATTAAAAGACATGACCAATGGAATCCAGTTTTATCAGACGGTGGCCTATATTGATGAGCATTTTGACGAGGAGAAGGAGAAGCTGGCAGAGGCTTTAAAAAGCCTGACAGAAAAGCTTTTCAGACCGGACAATATGATGCTTAGCTATACGGCCTCCAGAGAAGGCTTAACAGGAATCGAAGGGCACATAGAGGAGATGAAGAAGAAGCTGTACCAAGCGGCGCCCAGGGAGGAAAACTGCGTGATTCACTGTGAGAAGAAGAACGAAGGCTTCAAGACAGCGTCCAAGGTACAGTATGTGGCAAGGACAGGAAACTTCATCGACCACGGCGCAGCTTACACCGGCGCTTTGCAGATATTGAAGGTTATCTTAAGCTACGATTACCTGTGGCAGAACATCCGCGTAAAAGGTGGGGCTTACGGCTGTATGAGCAATTTTAACAGGATTGGAGAAGGGTATTTTGTTTCATACCGCGACCCCAACCTGAAACGGACGGTGGAGGTCTACGAGGGAGTCGTGGACTATCTAAAGAACTTTACCGTAAGCGAACGGGATATGACGAAATATATTATCGGAACCATGAGCAATATCGACCATCCCATGACTCCGGCAGCCAAAGGCGAGCGTTCTATGAATCTTTATATGAACAAGGTGAGCGCCAATATGATTCAGGAGGAGAGAAATCAAATCCTGGATGCAGGACAGGAGGATATCCGCGCTCTTGCCCAGGTGGCAAAAGCTGTCCTTGAGGCAGACCAGTTCTGTGTAATCGGCAGCGAGGAAAAGATAGAAGAAAGCAAAGAGATGTTCCAGACGGTGACAGGCTTCTGAAAAGAGAAGATACAGGAGAGAATATGAAAGAAGATTATAAATCCGGTTTTGTAACGCTGATTGGACGTCCGAACGTAGGAAAATCCACCTTGATGAACCACCTGATTGGACAGAAGATAGCTATCACGTCCAACAAGCCTCAGACCACCCGCAACCGTATCCAGACGGTTCTGACGACAGAGGAGGGGCAGATTGTGTTTGTGGACACTCCGGGAATTCACAAGGCGAAGAACAAACTGGGGGAATACATGGTGAATGTTGCCGAGAGGACGCTCAATGAGGTGGACGTGGTGCTGTGGCTGGTAGAGCCCACCACCTTCATCGGCGCCGGAGAGCAGCACATTGCAAAACAGCTTAAAAAAGTAAAGACTCCGGTGGTGCTGGTCATCAACAAGATTGACAGCGTAAAGCATGAGGAGGTATTTCCGGTGATTGCCGCTTACAAGGATATCTACGATTTTGCACAGATTGTTCCTGTATCGGCAAGAAACGGCAATAATACAGACGAGCTGCTTCGAGTGGTGATGCGCTATCTTCCTTATGGCCCTCAGTTTTATGACGAGGATACAGTGACAGACCAGCCAGAGAGGCAGATTGTGGCAGAGCTGATTCGTGAGAAGGCTCTCCATTGCCTGAAGGATGAGATTCCCCACGGAATCGCGGTGGCAATCGATTCCATGAAGGCCAATAAAAAGGTCATGCACATCGAAGCTACTATTATCTGCGAGAGAGCTTCCCACAAGGGGATAATTATTGGCAAACAAGGAAATATGTTGAAAAAGATTGGAAGCACAGCCCGCTATGAGATTGAAAAAATGCTGGAAATGCAGGTAAACCTTAAACTTTGGGTTAAGGTCAAGAAGGATTGGCGGGACAGTGAATTCCTGATGAAAAATTTTGGATATCGGGAAGAAGAATAAAACTACATGCCTGCGGGACAACCTAACCTTAGTAACTGAATAAAGGTACTGAGGACGAGGTGATAAAATGGAGGAACAATACTGGAAACGTTTCCTTGAGACGGGAAAGATTAAGGATTATCTCTATTATAAGGGAATGGCAATCATAAGGAAAGTCATGGAAAGCTATCCGGAAATAGAAAGCGAGGCAGCAGGTGAATCAGATTAGTGTGACAGGTATGGTGCTTGCGGCGACACCGATTGGTGAATATGACAGACGGGTTGTGATTCTGACGAAGGAACGGGGGAAGATATCGGCATTTGCCAGGGGGGCAAGAAAGCCCAACAGCGCCCTTGTAGGTGTGACAAGCCCCTTTTCCTTCGGGGAATTTACCGTATATGAGGGGCGGACATCTTATACATTGATGTCGGCCTCTATTTCCAATTATTTTCAAGAGCTGCGGTTGGATGTGGAGGGCGCGTACTACGGCTTTTACTTTTTGGAGATTGCAGGTTATTATGCCCGCGAGGCAAATGACGAGACAGGACTTTTAAAGCTGCTCTACCAGACCTGCCGCGCCCTGGTGAATCCCCATATACCAAACCGTCTCATACGCCGAATCTACGAACTTCGGGCGGTGACGGTCAACGGAGAAGGCCCACAGGTGTTTGAGTGCGTCTGCTGCGGGGGAAACGAGAAGGATATGATGTTCAGCGTGAAGCGGGGAGGACTTATTTGCAGCCGGTGTATGGAAAACGGACATGCTTCGGATGCCAGAACCTTACATCCCTCCACCCTGTATACCTTGCAGTATATCATATCCTCCCCCATCGAGAAGCTGTACACCTTTGTCGTAAAGGAGGACGTTATGGAGGAACTTGAGGGGATTGTGACGGATTATCTTGCCGAATATCTGGGAAAATCCTTTAAATCACTGGAAATACTGGAAACAATTCTGTAAATAGCACTTGAAATGAAGGTGTGTTGACGGTATAATAGGTAGAAATTGTAACATATAGATTATTTAAGAAGGTGAGGAAGAGGATATGGCAGAAAAGACGATGGAGAAGATAGTAGCGTTGGCAAAATCCAGGGGCTTCGTGTACCCAGGTTCCGAGATCTACGGCGGGCTTGCCAATACATGGGATTATGGTAATCTCGGTGTAGAATTGAAGAACAACGTAAAAAGAGCATGGTGGCAGAAGTTTGTACAGGAGTCCCCCTATAATGTCGGCGTGGACTGTGCGATCTTGATGAATCCCCAGACATGGGTGGCAAGCGGACACCTGGGCGGCTTCAGTGATCCTCTTATGGATTGTAAGGAATGTCATGAGCGTTTTCGCGCAGATAAGATGATTGAAGATTATGCTCATGAGAATGGAATAGATTTGGGTGACAGTATTGACGGATGGAGTCATGAACAGATGGAGGCTTACATCAAGGAGAAGGAGATTCCCTGTCCTACCTGTGGAAAGCATAATTTCACAGAGATTCGTGAGTTTAACCTGATGTTCAAGACCTTCCAGGGCGTTACAGAGGATGCTAAGAGCATCGTATACCTTCGTCCGGAGACGGCGCAGGGTATCTTTGTAAACTTTAAGAATGTACAGCGTACCTCCAGAAAGAAGATTCCGTTTGGCATCTGCCAGGTTGGTAAGTCATTCCGTAATGAGATTACGCCGGGTAACTTTACCTTCCGTACCAGAGAGTTTGAGCAGATGGAGTTAGAGTTCTTCTGTGAGCCGGATACAGACCTTGAGTGGTTTGCGTACTGGAAGCAGTTCTGCCTTGACTGGCTGAAAGCACTGGGGCTTAAGGAGGAGGAGGTTCGTTACCGCGACCACTCTCCGGAGGAATTAAGCCATTACAGCAAGGCAACTACGGACGTAGAGTTCCTGTTCCCATTCGGATGGGGCGAGCTGTGGGGCATTGCCGACAGGACAGACTTTGACCTGACTCAGCATCAGAATACCTCTAAGCAGGATATGAGCTATTTTGACGACGAGAAGAAGATTAAGTATATTCCTTATGTTATTGAGCCGTCATTGGGCGCTGACCGTATGGTGCTTGCATTCCTGTGCAGCGCATATGATGAGGAAGAACTGGAAGGCGGAGACATGAGAACAGTCCTTCGTTTCCATCCTGCTTTGGCGCCGGTAAAGATTGGTGTCCTGCCTCTTTCCAAGAAGCTGAACGAGGGCGCCGAGAAGGTATATGCACAGCTTTCTAAGAAATATAACTGCGAGTATGACGAGCGCGGCAATATCGGCAAGCGTTACCGCCGTCAGGACGAGATCGGAACACCGTTCTGCGTGACCTATGATTTCGAGTCCGAGGAGGATGGAGCCGTAACCGTGCGTGAGCGTGATTCCATGGCTCAGGAAAGAGTTAAGATAGACGAGCTTGACGCATATTTTGCAAAGAAATTTGAGTGGTAGAAATGAGAGTGGGGAGTCAGTAAAATGAAGCTTACTGACTCCCCGTTTGTAATCAATTCATTAAAATGATTACTCACTCATATGACATTTATATTACCAGGAAAGAGTTATCAAATTTCTTTGGCGTAATTCTCTGGATGTAATCTTCTGTCTCTGTACTCTGCACAGGCGGTAAAGAGTACGTCTGTGGAGGAATTAAGACCTGTCTCGCAGGAATCCTGGATAACGCCTACAATAAAGCCAACGCCTACAACCTGCATTGCGATATCGTTGGAGATACCGAACAGACTACACGCCATAGGAATCAGAAGCAGAGAACCGCCTGCAACTCCGGATGCGCCGGCTGCACTTGCAGCGGATAATACGCAGAGGATAAACGCGGTTGGGAAATCTACGGAAACATTCATGGTATGGGCTGCGGCCAATGCCATCGTAGAAATCGTAATCGCTGCGCCTGCCATATTGATAGTCGCGCCCAGAGGAATGGATACAGAGTATGTATTCTCATCCAGTCCAAGGTTCTCACACAATTCCATATTTACCGGAATGTTGGCTGCAGAGCTTCTTGTAAAGAATGCGGTGATAAAACTATCCTTCAAGCATCTGAATACCAGCGGGAACGGGTTCGAGCGCATACACAGGAACGCAATCAGTGGGTTCAGAACCAGGGCGACAAACGCCATGGTGCCTACAAGTACCAGAATCAGACGGCCATAGCTCAACAGAACGCCAAGTCCCTGTTCGGAGATGGTGGTGAAGATCAGGCCCATGATACCGAAAGGCGCGCAGCTTATAATCCACTTAACAGCGGTGGCTACTGCGTCGGCAATGTTCTCCAATGCCTGCTTAGTGCCGGCGTTCGCCTTCTTCAGCGCGATACCGAAGATACATGCCCATGCAAGGATACCGATATAATTAGCCTTTACAATGGAATCAACCGGATTGGCAACAACGTTCATAAGAAGGTTGGTCAAAACCTCCGTAACTCCACTGGGAGGCGCAACGTCGCTGGCTGCGGTGCTCTCGGACAGTGTCAGAGTGATTGGGAAGATATAACTTGCCAATACTGCGGACAGTGCGGAGATTAAATTCCCAAACAGGTAAAGGATGACGATAAACTTCATGTTGGTCTTCTGGCCTTCTCCCATATGGCACAATGCGCTCATAACAAGGAAGAATACAAGAATAGGGGCAACGCCCTTCAAAGCGCCGACAAACAAATTACCTAAGATGGAGATTGCCGTTGCCTGCGGAATTACCAGGCCAAGGATAATTCCGACAATCAGCCCGCAGATAATCCTCTTGACAAGGCTGATGCTGTTCCACTTGTTCACTATGTTTTTCATGTTCACTTACCTCTCTTTGCAGATGAAAAACTCTGCAAATCCTCTCTAAAAAATATGTTCCCCGATTCATTGATATATTGTCATGGAGGAAGATGTTAGAGGCAACACCAGGCTCCCTTCCGTTCAAAATATATCAATAATAACAATATCAATTATATAGAAAAAATATTATTTTGTAAATACTTAATTGTAAAAAATAACGATAAATATTTTTCTTAGTATGTGAAAAATATGTCATTATTGATAAAATATTACTTTTAGAATTGTATACAAATAGTGATATTGTATAAAATACTATGCTTTATGGCATACCTGTACAAAATAGTAAAATATTTGGATGATATGATAAAAAAAGAAACAAAATATACAAAGGAATCCATTGTAAGTAGCAGCAGGGAGTGTTATAATGGCATCAGACAAATAGCTGCCGGGGGAGGCGGCTGGAATAGGAGGGATATAGAATTGAGTGAAAAAAATGATGGAATGATGTGGGCATTAGTGAAGGAGAAGCCAGAAGAAGGGCTGTGGATGAAGCGGGTTCCGGTTCCGGAGATGGGGCCTAATGATGTGAAGATTAAGATCCGCAAGACCGCGATCTGTGGAACAGATGTCCATATCTACCAGTGGAACGACTGGGCACAGCACACCATACCGGTAGGGCTGACAGCAGGCCATGAGTACGTGGGCGAGGTTGTTGAGGTTGGAGAAGGAGTAAGAGGCTTTAAGATAGGCGACCTGGTATCCGGTGAAGGACATATCACCTGCGGCAAGTGCAGGAATTGTCTTGAAGGGCACAAGGAGAACTGTAAGGACGCGAAGGGCGTTGGAGTGAACAGGAACGGCGCGTTTGCTGAGTATCTTGTGATTCCGTCCTGCAACGTATGGCCGTGTAATCCTGCAATTCCGGAGGAGATGTATGCTATCTTTGATCCGTTTGGCAATGCCACCCACACCGCGCTGTCCTATGACATGCTTGGTGAGGACGTGCTGGTAGCAGGCGCCGGACCCATTGGATGTATGGCGGCGGCTATTGCGAAGTTCTCAGGCGCAAGGCATGTAGTGGTTACGGATTTGAATCCGTATAGGCTTGACCTTGCAAAGAAGCTTGGCGCAACCAGAACCGTGAACTTAAAGGACGAGAAGCTTTCTGACGTAATGAAGGAGATTGGTATGACAGAGGGCTTTGACGTTGGGCTTGAGATGTCAGGTTCACAGGCAGGGCTTCACGATATGATCCACAATATGAAGCATGGCGGCAATATCGCGCTTCTGGGACTGCAAAGAACAGACGCTACGGTAGATTTGGAGACGGTAATCTTCAACGGCCTGAATATCCGCGGTATCTATGGCAGGAAGGTATGGGATACATGGTATAAGATGTCAACCATGCTTCAGGCAGGGCTTGACATTTCCCCGATTATCACCCACCATTTCGATATTAAGGATTATGAGAAGGGCTTTGAGGCGATGATCTCCGGACAGTCCGGCAAGGTAATTCTTGACTGGGCCCATGTGAATGACTAATTTTTTGAAAAGGAAGGAATAATAAGAAGATGGCACGTAAAGACGATATTTTAAGCATTTATACGAAGGAAGTAGAAGGGATTAAAGAGGCCGGCCTGTTCAAGGGCGAGGCGCCCTTTGTTTCACCCCAGGGTGCGAGAGTGAAGATGGAGGACGGCAGAGAGCTTTTGTGCATGTGCGCGAACAACTACCTTGGATTGGGTGACAACCCGCGGCTTATCGAGGCGGCTAAGAGAACCTATGATGAGAAGGGATATGGCGTGGCTTCCGTCCGTTTTATCTGCGGAACCCAGGATATTCACAAGAGACTGGAGAAGAAGATTTCAGATTTCCTTGGAACAGACGATACGATCCTTTATTCCTCCTGCTTCGACGCCAACGGAGGATTATTCGAGACGATTCTGACGGCAGACGATGCGGTAATCAGCGACGAGCTGAACCATGCCTCCATCATTGACGGAGTGCGTCTGTGTAAGGCAAAACGTTTCCGCTATAAGAACAATAATATGGAAGATTTGGAGGCCAAGCTCAAGGAGGCAGACGAGGCAGGCGCAAGAATCAAGCTGATTGCCACAGACGGTGTGTTCTCCATGGACGGTATTATCTGTAACTTAAAGGGAGTATGTGATCTGGCGGACCAGTACAACGCACTGGTTATGGTGGATGACAGCCATGCGGTGGGCTTTGTAGGAAAGACCGGACGCGGAACGCCGGAATACTGCGGCGTACAGGGGCGTGTGGACATTATCACAGGAACTCTTGGAAAGGCTTTGGGAGGCGCATCCGGCGGATATACCTCCGGACGTAAGGAGATCATTGACCTGCTTCGCCAGAGAAGCCGTCCGTACCTGTTCTCCAATTCCTTGGCGCCGGCAATCGCAGGCGCGAGTATCGAGCTGTTCGATATGCTGGATGAGAGCACAGAGCTTCGGGATCATTTGGAGGAGGTTACGGCTTACTACCGCAAGGAGTTGGTAGACGGCGGCTTCGACGTTATTCCGGGAACACATCCATGCGTGCCGGTAATGCTGTACGACGAGAAGACGGCGGCGGAATTTGCCAGAAGGATGATGGACAAGGGCGTGTATGTTGTAGCATTCTCTTATCCGGTGGTTCCGAAGGGGAAGGCAAGAATCCGTACCCAGGTATGTGCAAGCCACACCAAGGAGGACATTGATTTTATCGTGAAGTGCTTCAAGGAAGTCAGAGAAGAAATGAAGTAATTTTCAAAAGAGAATCGGGGGCGTAGTAAATATCATTTTACTGCGTCCCCCTCATTGTCAGGCAGGTTTCCGTCTGTTAGAATAGGAAACGTATTTTATAAAGAAATGGAGGAGATATAGTCATGAGTCAGGAAAATACATGGAGAGCTTATTCTCCATCTGCAATGGAGGAGTTGGAGAAGATAAACGGGGAGTACAAGCTGTGTCTGGACGAGGGAAAGACGGAGAGAGAGTGCATCGACGCTTCCGTAGAACGTCTTTTAAAGAAAGGGTACAAGTCTCTGGAGGAGGTAAAAAAGGCGAACCGGCCTTTGAAGGCGGGCGATAAGGTATACGCCGTATGCATGAATAAGGCAATCGCAATCTTCCATATGGGTAAGCAGCCCCTTGAGGAAGGGATGAATATCTTAGGCGCGCATATCGATTCTCCGCGTATTGACATCAAGCAGAATCCGCTGTATGAGAATGACGAGCTTGCCTATCTTGATACCCATTACTACGGGGGAATCAAAAAGTATCAGTGGGTAACCATCCCTCTTGCCCTTCACGGCGTTATCGCGAAGAAGGACGGCACGGTGGTTAAGGTGAATATCGGAGAGAAGGAGGAGGATCCGGTATTCGTTATCACGGATTTGCTGGTGCATCTGGCGGCGAAGCAGATGGAGAAGAAGGCGAACGAGGTAATCGAAGGAGAGAAGCTGGATATTCTGTTCGGAAGCCGCCCTATTGAGAAGGACGAGACGCTGGACAAAGAGGAAAAGGATACGGTCAAGGCCAATGTAATGCGGCTTTTGAAGGAATACTATGATATGGAGGAGGATGATTTTGCATCGGCAGAGCTTGAGATTGTTCCGGCGGGCAAGGCGAGAGACTGCGGGATTGACCGGAGTATGGTGATGGCTTACGGGCAGGACGACAGGGTGTGCAGCTTCACGTCGCTTTTTGCCATCCTGGATGTGGAGGAGGTGGAGAAAACCGCATGCTGTATCCTGGTGGATAAAGAAGAAATTGGCAGCGTAGGCGCCACAGGCATGCACTCCCGTTTCTTTGAAAATGCGGTGGCAGAGCTGATTGCATTGGAGGGAAGCGAGTCAGAGCTTAAATTAAGACGTGCCCTCGCCAACTCCAGGATGTTATCCTCCGACGTCAGCGCGGCATATGATCCTATGTTTGCAGAGGCGTTTGAGAAGCGCAGCTCTGCGTTCTTCGGAAAAGGGCTGGTATTCAATAAATTTACCGGAAGCAAAGGAAAAGGCGGCTCTAATGATGCCAACGCCGAATATCTTGCAAAGATTCGCGGAATTATGGACGACGGCCAGGTGGCTTACCAGTATGCCGAGCTTGGCAAGGTGGACGTAGGCGGCGGCGGAACCATTGCCTATATCATGGCGAACTACGGCATGGAGGTAATCGACAGCGGCGTGGCGGTGCTGAATATGCATGCGCCCTGGGAGGTGACCAGCAAGGCAGACGTATATGAGGCATATAAGGGTTACAAGGCATTTTTGACAGCCAGATAAAACAGGTAAAGCAGGCGATGAAAGAGCTGTCACGAAATAACTTTGAAGCAAGGGTTCCATAGACCTGGATGAAAGTTGGTTTCGTGACAGCTTATTTTTATATAGACGGTTTTTGCGTGGCCGTCTCGGTTTCTCTTTTGCTTATGCGCAGGGCATCTGTAATCCCCTTCACAGAAGAAGAATATTCCGACGGCGACATTCCCGTGGCAGCCTTGAACTGCTTGGAAAAATAGGGCAATGAGCTGTAAGAGAGATAGTAGGCAATCTCCGTGAAATTCATGGTGCCCTCTCGGATAATCTCCCTGGCGTGCTGAATCTTTAAGGCATTAAAGTAGTCGATGACACCGCATTTCTTAGCGTCATGGAACAGCGACTGCAAGGCGGAACGGCTGATAGAGAATTCATCGCAGATATCCTTAAGCTTAATCTGTTCGCAGATATGGTCCTCCATAAACTGGATGATTCTATCCAGGCGGTCCTGCCTGGCAGACTGTTTTTCGGGCGAGTCCTTCGGGATGGCAGAATCCGAAACGGTACTTTCAGGGTGGTTCCGAATACAGGTAATCAGGAATAATTCCAGGTAGAGGACAATCAACTGCTGTGACGCAAAGGGCGTCCTATCCTTAATCTTCACCTGCTCTACACTGGGAAGATTCATAGGAGTAGAAAAAGTCTGCTTCCCCTCGGATATGATATGGGAAATCAGGGCGCGCTCGTCTCCGGAAAGGGTGTAGCTCTTATGTATGAACTGCTTCATTGCCGGTGATTGGCAGATAAAGGAAATAGCAATTAAGTTGGGAGAATTCTTACCAATGGATTTGATGGCATGGAATTCATTTGGCTGATGAAAAATGATATCGCCTGTATTCAGAGTCATCCAGGTATCATCAGAACGGACGGACACAGTTCCGTTGTCTACGTACAAAAATTCCCAGAAATCGTGTGCCTCCCCCTGGAAGACAAAGTTCTTCATATATTCAAAATAATGAAGTGTGATGATGGAATCAATGTGGATATCTTTTCGCATTTTGGTTTTGATGTAAGTCATAGGAGTACCTCTTTGATTGATTGTAACTTATTACTAAATCATGTGATTTATAATGAAGCACACATTAGTGTGCTTGTATAAATAATAGCAGAAATGAGATGATTATACAATAAGGCTAGACGATAATATAAGCATAATTGTATAAATTATAATATAATACTATATAAATAAAAGAGAAAACGTGCATATTCACTAAAATAGAAAGGGACAATATGACAAGTATTAAGGTAAATAATATAAAGGTAAATTTTGACGAAGAAAGTCTTCGATTTTCATTATATAAGAAAGAGACTGTGTGGGAATGGTGTGAAGGCTATCAGCCGTATTTTGAATGTGAAGGCGGAAGGATAGAATTTAAGGAGGCGGCCTCCATCAGCCATGAAAAGGTAGAGAACGGACTTGGAATCGGAATCCGAAGCAGATATCAGGGATTTTCTGTTGGGGGCAGAAAGATTCCGTATACATTTGAGACTTATGTGTGGATTGAGCGCGCCACCCAGGACATTTACTTTGAATGGATTCCAATCTGTGAGGAGGGGCTTGTGGTAAAGCGCGTATACTGGCCGGGCGCAATGGCCTTTGAAGATAAGCGGGAGGACTGGTATACCTTGCTGAACCTCCAGCAAGGCTTGATGATTCCAAACACATGGGAGACAGAGCTTGGAGAGCTGGTGTTTGACGGCTTCTTTGGAACTGCGGGAGGATATATGCCCTGGTTCGGACAGATTAAGGAGGGTGAAGGCTGTCTTTCGCTTTGCACAACACCGTGGAATGGAGGAATTCAGGCGCAGCATCCGGCCGGAGGGCCTTATACTCATGTGAATGTTTATTTTGAGCCAAGCCTGGGCAGGATAGAGTATCGCAGGATTATGCGTTACTCATTAATGAGCCGCTGCGATTACAATGATATGTGCAAGGCTTACCGTACATATGTGAACGAACAGGGGAAGCTTCGTACCCTGAAAGAAAAGGCGGCAAAGACGCCGTCCGTAGAACGGTTGATTGGCTCTGGGTTTGTACATGCGGGAATCAAGACCCACGTATGCGAGAATTCGGATTTCTTTGACCCTAATGAGCCGGAAAAGAACAACAACCTCACCACATTTGCGGCAAGGGAGGCGCAGATGAGAGAGATTTATGAGGCGGGCGCTAAGAAGGTCTACCTTCATCTGGACGGATGGGCGCAGCCTGGATATGACAATCAGCACCCAGACTATGCGCCGGCGTGCGAGGAGGCAGGCGGATGGGCGGGGATGAAATCCCTCGTGGATACCATGCATGAGCTTGGATATATGTTCGGGATTCACGACCAGTACAGGGACTTCTATCTGGCGGCGCCCAGTTTTGACGAAGACTATGCATGCAGGCTTACCGACGGGACGATTCCTACGCACCAGCGTTGGGCGGGCGGCCCCCAGTCATTCTTATGCGGTACCCAGGCGCCTTACTATGTGAAGCGTAACTTTGCTGCCCTGCGGGACAACCAGATAGAGTTGGACTGTGCATATCTGGATGTATTTACCTGTAATGAAGGGGATGAGTGCAGCAATCCCCGCCACAGGATGAGCAGGAGGGAATGCTATGAGGCGAGGAACCATTGCTTCGACTATCTGATGTCCCAGGGAATCCTGCCAAGCTCGGAGGAGGTTAGCGATTGGTGCGTGCCAAGCATGGTATTCTGCCATTACGCGCCATATGATTTCATGATGCGCGAGCCTGGAAGCCCCAAGTTCGGGGTTCCGGTGCCGCTTTTTAACCTGGTATATCACGACTGCTTAATTGAGCCGTGGATGATGGAGAGGGTAAGCGAAGATGAGGACTATATGCTCTACGCCGTGTTAAACGGCGGCGCCCCCTATCTTCTGAGGGACGGCGCATACCCGAATACCGACGGCTCTTTTGAGACACTGGGGTTAGGTCTTAAGGAGGATATCAAGAGATGCGACGTTGTCTGTAAGCTGCATGAGAAGGTGGCAAAGTGTGAGATGGTGCGTCACGAGATGGTGGATGGGGATTACACCGTTCAGAGGACAGTGTTTGCAGACGGTACGACGGTGACGGTTGATTTTGGAAAACAGACTTATGAGATTGTCTACGGTACGGATGTAAAATAATAAAAATCATTTATAGAAAGGGATGGAAAGATGAGCAAAGTGACGAAGATTGCGATTGCAGGGCTTGGCAGCAGGGGAAAAGATTTTTATGCAAAGTCAGCCAAGCTGCATCCGGATAAGATGGAGATTGTTGCAATCGCAGATATCGATCCAGAGAAGGTTTCACTCGTTGCGAAGGAATATCATGTACCGAAGGAGGCATGTTTTTCAAGCGCTGAAGAAATGCTTAGGCAGGAAAAACTGGCTGACGCCATGATTATCGCGACACAGGACAGGCAGCATGTAGGACATGCTACGGCTGCCTTGGAAAAGGGGTATCACCTGCTGCTTGAAAAGCCGGTGTCGCCCGATCTTGCCGAGTGCCGTAAGCTTGCAGACGTAGCAAAACGCTGCGGCAAAAAAGTGGTGGTATGCCATGTACTCCGGTATACGCCAATCTACCAGAAGGTGAAGGAATTGCTTGATTCTGGCGTGATTGGGGATGTGGTTTCGATTATGGCTACCGAGAATGTGGGGTGGTTTCATCAGGCGCACAGCTTTGTGCGCGGAAACTGGGCGAATTCTGAGGAGACAAGCCCGATGATTCTGCAAAAATGCTGTCATGATATGGATTTATATCCGTGGCTTGCGGGAAAGACCTGCGAATCCCTGACCTCCTATGGGGACACCTACTTATTCAAGAAGGAGAAGGCGCCCAAGGGCTGTGCCAAGCGGTGTCTTGAGGGATGTGAGGTAAGAGGAGAATGTCCTTTTGACGCAGAGAAGATTTATCTGGACAACAAGGTATACGGTTACCGAAACGGTAACAGGCTTTGGCCATTAGATGTGCTGGTACCGTCAGGCCCCACGGAAGAACAGCTTATGAAAGCGATACGGGAAGGGAGATTCGGACAGTGCGTATACCACTGTAATAATAATGTAGTGGATCATCAGGTAGTGAACTTAAGAATGACAGACGGAACCACCATGAGCTTTACCATGTGCGGCTTCACGCCGGATATTTCCCGCTATGCCCGTTTCATGGGTACAAAGGGCGAGCTGCGTGTGGATATGAGGGAGAAGGCGCAGGACTGTGAGATTAGTATCCGCAGGTTTGAAAGCGCTATGCCGGTGGAGACCATTGACGTAGCGGCGCTTGCCGAGGATTTCTCCGGACACGGCGGCGGGGATGACCGTATGGTGATGGAATTTATCGATATCATCAGCGGCGAGAAGGAGGAGAGTTCTTATGTGACCTCATTAGACCGTTCACTGGAAAGCCATTACTGCGCCCTTGCCGCGGAATACTCAAGGACTCATGATGGGTGTCCGGTGAAGATTGCGGAGTTTGGAAAAAATTAATCAGATATGCTTGCCTCTCTGGAATTCCAAGAACAGCGCAGGGAGGCTTCATATAGAAACTTAAAATTATTAAACAAAGAAGGAGTGAAGATTATGAAGAAGAATCTGAAGAAAATGGCAGCTCTTGGACTGTGTGTAGCAATGGGGACGACGATGCTTGCGGGCTGCGGCGGCTCTGACAGCGGGGACGGCGGCTCTGACGGCGGTTCATCAGGCGGCTCAGGTAAGAAGACAGAGCTGGCTTTCGGTATCTGGGATGAGAACCAGAGGCCGGCAATGGAGAAGCTTGTAGAGGCTTATGAGAAGGAGAATGAGGATGTGAGCATTGAGATTCAGCTTACACCTTACAAGGGCGGAGAGTATTGGACCAAGTTGGAGGCAGCAGCAGGCGGCGGCAAGGCGCCGGACGTATTCTGGCTGAACGTGCTTCATCTGGATTCTTATGTGGACGGAGGTATTCTGGCTGATATGACAGAGGCGATTGATGCGTCTGACATTAATGATTCATTTCCGGAGACTCTGGTAGAGAACTATGTCCGCGACGGCGTGAAGTATGCGGTTCCGAAGGATTTTGATACCAATGCGCTGTGGTACAACAAAGAGATTTTTGACGCTGCAGGCGTAGAATACCCGACGGATGATATGACCTATGAAGATCTGGTTAAGACGGCAGAGGACTTAAAGGCAGCAGGTCTTGACGACGGCGTATATCCATTCGCTTGTCCGGTTGATTTCCAGACATGGTATTATCAGACTGTATACGCTAACGGCGGATATATCCTGAATGATGATAAGACAGAGACCGGCTACGATGATCCTAAGACTCAGGAGGGTATCCAGTGCTGGATTGATATGATTGAGAAAGAGCTTTCTCCTGGTTCAGCAGCCCTTTCTGAGACGTCAGCAGACGCTATGTTCGAGGGCGGACAGCTTGCCATGAATTTTGCAGGTTCTTATATGGTTCCTCAGTATGCAGGAAACGATGCAATCGCAGACAAGATTGACTGCGTAGAGATTCCTACATTTAACGGTGTAGAGGACAACTGTATCAATGGTCTTGGATATGCCGTATTCGAAGGCAGCAAGAACAAGGAGGCAGCAATCGATTTCGCAATTTGGCTTGGAAGCGCGGACGCGATGAAGATTCAGGGAGAGACAGGCGTGGTTATTTCTGCAAGGACAGATATACAAAACCAGAAGTACGGGTTTTGGAAAAGGAGGGTATGGGCGTTATTCTGTGCGGGGATACGTCTGTACTTATTGAACAGGCTGCGGCAAAAATGCAAATTTGTTTCGCACACCGGATTGTGATGGAGGAGGCAGAACCTCTTGCGCTTGATAGCGACGCTGCTGTGCAGACGCTGCTTCGGCAGAAGGGGGAGGATTTTTACGGAGGCGGGACCCAGAACGGACGTTTCTTACATACCGGCAAAAGGATTCAGATTGTCAACGAGAGCAGTTGGATGGACGGCGGCGTGGCTTCCCCTAACCCATTCTATTTTTCGACTGCCGGATACGGGGCGCTTCGCAATACATTTGCAGAAGGGACGTATGATTTCAGCGGGGAAAATGTGATGACAATACATAAGGAGGCACACTTTTGCGTTTATTATTTCTTATCCGGCGCAGAGGATAAGAGGAGGATGGTACAGGAAATTCTTAAGGGGTATTACCATGTGACGGGCAATCCCATACTGCTTCCGGAGTATGGTTTTTATGAGGGGCATTTAAACTGCTATAACCGCGACGCATGGCCCGAGGAAGAAGGGGACAAGGCTTGGATTGTCAAGGGGAGTGCTTCACATACCGTCAAGGGAAGAACCAGATATGAGAGTGGTATGGCCACAGGCTACCGGCTTACAGAAGGTCTGCACTCGGAATCCCTGAACGGGGAGAGGCCATGTACGGCAATCGAAAATTATCCGGATACGGTGGACGCGCCCTATGAATATTCCGCAAGAGCCGTTCTTGAGGAATACCTCCGTTATGATATGCCTCTGGGTTACTTTCTGCCTAACGATGGCTACGGCGGCGGCTACGGGCAGAACGGATACTATGTGCAGGGAGGCGTAAACGAGAGAGGCGTTAGCAGCCAGGAACGGATTGCCGCGGTGGACGCAAACGTGGAAAATTTTGCAAAATTTACCGAATTTGCCAACAGCAAAGGAGTCGCGTCAGGACTTTGGACAGAGAGCAGCTTATCTCCTGATTCTGACAAAGAGACGTACTGGCACCTTCTTCGGGATTTCAGGAAAGAGGTGGCCATAGGCGGCGCTACTACCCTAAAGACGGATGTTGCATGGGTGGGGCCTGGTTATTCCTTCCAGCTTGACGGTGTAAAGACTGCCTACGATATCGTCACCACGGCGAAATCCTTCCGTCCTAATATCATTTCACTGGACGGGTGGGCTGGCTCTCAGCGTTTCAACAGTGTGTGGACGGGGGACCAGACAGGCGGAAACTGGGAATATATCCGTTTCCATATTCCAACCTATATCGGAAGCTCGCTTAGCGGCAATCCCAATATCGGAAGCGATATGGACGGTATCTTCGGGGGAAAGGCTGTGGTTTCGGTGCGGGACTACCAGTGGAAGGCGTTTACTCCCCAGATGTTGAATATGGACGGATGGGGAAGCTATATGAAGGCGCCCTATACCTTTGGGGATCCTTATACGGGAATTAACAGGATGTATATGAAAATGAAGTCGCAGTTAATGCCCTATATCTATACCTGCGCTGTTTCCGCGTCCAATCTGGATACAGGGAACAATGATACAGGGCTTCCCATGGTGAGGGCAATGTTTTTGGAGTATCCAAACGACCCATACGCAGCCGGCAGGGAGGTGCAGTATCAGTTTATGCTTGGCTCAAGTATTCTGGTGGCGCCGGTTTACCAGAATGTGGCGGCGGACGAGATCGGAAACGATGTGAGAAACCGTATCTACCTTCCGGACGAAAACGAGGTGTGGACGGATTATCTGACGGGAGAGAAATATCAGGGCGGCCAGGTGTTGAACAATTTTGACGCGCCTGTCTGGAAGCTGCCGGTATTCGTTAAAAACGGCGCAATCCTTCCCATGTACGAGGAGAACAACACGCCGGACGCTATTGACAGAACCAGACGGATTGTGGAATTTTGGCCGTCCGGCGTCAGTGAATATACGGTGTATGAGGATGACGGGAAATACATCTTAAACCGGACGCAGGAGGATAAGGCTTACGGCGTGATTGACCATGTGTCCTATGGAAACCATGTGTCTGTGAGATATACTTCGTCGGTTATAAAAGACAGGGCCGTGCTGACGGCAGAGAGGGCTTGGGGGGATTATGAAGGGTATGAGCAGAGGAAAAGCACAACCTTTATTGTCCACTTATCAAAGAAGCCGGAGAGGGTGATTGCGAAGAACGGGGATAAGCTGCTTCGTATGACGGAATTCGTGAGAACTGAAAGTAAAGGCAGTTCATCTGGAAATACAGAACCGACAGCCTGGGAGGCGTTTGGGGAAGCCGTGCCAAAGGAGGGGGAGGCCGTGTTTTTCTACGACGAGAAGCCGCCTATCCACACCTATGCCCCGAAGGAGGAGGTTGAGATTGCAGGGCTTCTAAAGGAGGTTAAGGCCGCGCCGAAGCTCTATGTAAAGCTGTGTCCCGCAGACGCCGCGAAGGTGAGCCAGACTGTGGAAATAGTCGGGTTTGCCAATGAATTTACCCGATTGCCGGAAAAAGAGAATGAAAAGCTTTCGGCTCCCGTGCTTCATGCGCCAAAGGAACAAAAGACGTCAGACGCGATCTGGCTGAAATGGACGGAGATTACGGATGCCGCCTCCTACGAGATGCTGGTTGACGGCAAGCGCTACACTATGGGAAATGCTCTCTCCTATCTGCATGACGAGTTGGAGTATCATTCTGAGCATACCTACCGTGTGCGGGCCAGGAATGATAAGGGGTATTCTCCGTGGAGTGAGGAGTTAATTGTAAGCTCTCTCCTTGACCCCTGGAGGAATGAAATCGGCGCCCTTGGCACAGTCGCTTGGACAGGCGGAGACGAGGCGGGCGCTCTTAAATATGCCACAGACCACAGCCTGCGGGGGCTGTTCTTTGCGGCAGACGATGTCGTGACAGACAGTATTCCCTTTATCTTTGACTTTGGGGCAGTCTATGAGCTTGATAAGTTCGAGTATTATCCGCGGGACAGCTACGGAAGCGGTACGGTAAAACGGATGGACGTATCCTCCAGTCTGGACAACGTGCACTGGAATTTAGAGTGGAACGGCAGGGAGAATGAAGAATGGAGTTATGATGAGAAGCTTGAGGTGGATGAGAACAAAAAGACTGTGAACCTTGAGGGAGTAAGCGCGCGCTATCTGAAGCTTACGGTTGCAGAGTCCCAGAAGAACTTCTTCGCGGCCCATGAGCTGGCGGTCTTTAAGAAGGACGGCTCGAAACCGTTTGCAGTAGGGAGTACCAATAAGAATGAGGAGGTTTCCGAGGGAGATTATATTAACATGAGGAATTATCTTGGAACTTCTGTTAAGGATGGGGCAAACTTCGTTGACCAGATTCAGAAGCGGTGCGGGGACATTAACAAAAACGGCGTCTATGATGTGTATGACTATTCCTTTACCATGTTCGCCCTTGACGGCGGGACAAAGCAGACAGGGGCGGTATCCGGAACGATTTTCCTGGCTCCGGACAAAGAGACGGTAAAAGCGGGGGAGACATTTTCCTTTGCGGTTACCGCTAAGGAGGCGGCGAATGTCAATGCCTTCGGGAAGGTTCTTAACTATGACCCGTCCCGTCTGGAATTTGTGTCTGTTGTGCAGGATAACAGTATTGGCCAGATGGAGAATCTGACGGTGAATAAGCGGTATGGAGACGGGACGGCTTATGTGAACCTTGCCTTTGCAAACAGAGGGGATAAAAGGCTCTATAACGGAAGCGGGGTGACGGCAATGATTACCATGAGGGCGCTTGCGGAGGTTACGCCGAGGGAGGAGATGGAGTGTGAGGGAATCTGGCTGATTGGGCCGGAGTTTGACAGAGGATAGCCCTCTACGTATATAAAGTGAAATATTGGAAGCTTCCAGCAATTGACAAAGGCGGTGTGAGAAGCCTTGTAAGAAAAGAAGTAGTGAGGGAGTGAAGTTATGGATAAATTTTATTGTCTTGTGAAGATGACGTTTTTAACCAAATTTGCATACGTGAAAGCGTTCTGGATTAATATTGCGGGAACCTTTGCGTCGATTGTAATCTATTATTTCCTGTGGCAGTTTGTGTTCCGCCAACAGGATTCCCTGGCAGGGTATACGGCCATGCAGATGACAACCTATGTCATCCTGTCAAGAATGCTGTCCTCCCAGTTTAGCGGAGGGATTAACTCTGAGCTGTCCAACTGGATTCGGACGGGCAAGATTGCGACAGAGCTTCTGCGTCCCGTCTCGTTGTTTTTCACCTTGTTTGCGAAGCGGGTGGGTGAGTTTGTATTCTTTGCCATATTTAAAGGGGCGCCCATTGCGGTAATCTGTTTCCTTATACTGGGAGGCGTGGGGCCTTCGGGTGCATGGAATTTTGCCATGTTCCTTGTCAGTACATGCCTTTCCATAGGGATTATGTTTTTCTTTGAATTCATGGTAGGCTTGTGTGCATTTTATACGAATCATTCATATAGCCTTGCCTATGCAAAAAGCTCGCTGTTATCCATTCTGTCCGGCGGGGTGGTGCCTTTGTTCCTGTTTCCGGAGGGAATTGGGAGAGTTCTTGACTACCTGCCCTTCGCGGGAATGGTGTCAGTGCCGGTGAATATCTATCTTGGAGAATATCTCCCTAATGAGACGTGGCAGTTTGTGGGGCTTCAGGTGATGTGGAGCTTGCTTCTGTGGATGGCGGCGCATATTTTTTATAGCTGCGCTATCCGCAGGATTGTTGTACAGGGAGGTTAAGGAAGGATGAAACGATTGGCTTATTACTTAAGGCTCTGGATGGGATACCAAAGAATGGGAGTGGTGGAGATGACCCAGTATCCGGCGGATACGGTGATACTGGTCATATCTTTGATACTCAGGGAGGCGGCAGGCTTCATCGGTGTGCTGGCTATCGCTTATGCGGCAGGCGGCCTTGGGGGATGGGATGTCTACGAGATTTGTCTGATGTTCTCCATGTGCGCGTTGATTGAGTCCCTTAGCCAGACTTTTTTTGATAACGTATGGGGAATCAGCCATCTGGTGCATGAGGGAAGGCTGGATGTCTTACTTGTGCGTCCGGCGCCGCTGTTTTTGCAGGTTTTGGGAGATGTGACGCACTATCCCGCGCTTATCAGCATGGTAATCTATGGAGGTGTGATGGTATATGCCATGGCGCATGTAGGAATAGGGCTAAGCGCGGGGCTTTTGCTTTTTCTGGCAGAGTATCTGATTTGCGGGATTGTGGTAAATACAGGAATCTATACCATATTCAACTGCCTGAATTTCTGGATTATACAGGGAGAGGATGTGGCGGTGTTGGTACAGACCTGCCGGGAGTTTGCCAAATATCCCATAGGCGCATTCCCAGGGGTGATTCGTACGATTTTTACCTATGTATTGCCCTTTGGATTTGTGGCGTACTATCCGGCGGCATATCTGACCGGAAAGGCAGGAAATTGGGTGCTGGCGGGGCTGCCTTTAAGCGCGGCGGCAGTTTTTGCGGTTGCTGCGGTGTTCTGGCAGATGGGCTCGCGGACATATGACAGTACGGGTACGTAGGAGGAAAATTATTATGAGTCAGGTAGAAGTAAGACAGCTTGTGAAAGAATACAAAAGAAGAAAGAATTCCCAGAAGCTAGGACATGCTTTGCGCTCTATGTTTGCACCGGATTATGAGGTGCTGCGGGCGGTAGACAGCGTAGATTTTTCCATAGAGGAGGGGGAAGCCGTGGGGTATGTGGGGCCAAACGGGTCAGGGAAGTCTACCACCATAAAGATGCTCTGCGGTATCTTAAAGCCAACGTCAGGGAGTGTGAAGATTAACGGGCTGGACCCTTTTAAGGATAGGGTTAGAAACAGCAGGAGGATAGGGGCGGTGTTCGGGAATCGCTCCATTCTCTGGTGGGATGTGCCGGTAATCGAGTCATACCGGCTGTTCCAGAAGCTGTACGAGATTCCAGAGCATAGGTTTCAGGAGAACCTTGAGAAGTTTACGGAGATTATGGGGCTTGCCCCCTTGCTGTCTATTCCGGAGAGGCAGTTGTCCTTAGGGCAGAAGATGAGGTGCAACATAGCGGCGGCATTTCTGCATGATCCGAAGATTGTGTTTCTGGACGAGCCTACCATTGGCCTGGACGCCGAGTCAAAGGCAGGGATTCGGGAATTTATACGGCGGATGAATGTGGAGGAGAAGACTACCTTCATCGTAACCAGCCATGATTTCCAGGATATTGAATCGCTGTGCCAGCGGATTGTGCTGATTAATCACGGAAAGGTTCTGCTGGATGACAAGATGCAGAAGGTGAAGCTTGATTTTAACCGGAAGAAGCAGATACAGTTTGAGGTGGATGAAAATCCATGGCTTGAAAAAGGAGAGTTTGCCATGGAAGGGGTACAGGTTTTTAACATGACAAACCACAGCTTATGCTTTGAGTATGATGCGGATACTGCGGACAGCTTAAGGATTATCGAGGCGGTGTCTAAGGGGTGTGAGATTCAGGATATTACGATTTCAGGAAGGGATATCGAGAGTATTATTCGGGAGATATTGAAGGAGGAAGCGGAGAATTTTTCATGATTGTAGAAATATTTATCCGGTGGTATAATAACGACTAACATAGCACGAAGGGAGAATAAGGATATGGTTACAGAAGAAATTATGAAAAGTGGGGAGTTATATGATTCAACGGAGGCAGAGCTGTACGAACTGCAATGGCGTTACAATGACCTGATGTATGAGTACAATCAGACCAGGCCCTCCAACCGCAGGAAGCAGCAGGAGATATTGAAGGAGTTGTTGGGAGATTTGGGGGAGGGATGTGTGATCGAGCCTCCCCTTCGGGCGAATTGGGGGAAGAACAGCCATTTTGGGGATAATGTGTATGTGAATTTCAACCTGACCCTGGTGGATGATGCTGATATCTATATCGGCAACCATGTGATGATTGGGCCGAACGTGACCATTGCAACCGCGGGGCATCCATTGGAGGCAGAGCTTAGGAAAAAAGGGATGCAGTTTAATAAGTCTGTTCATATCGGCGACGGAGTTTGGCTTGGGGCGAATGTAATCGTCCTTCCTGGGGTAACGATTGGGGAGAATACGACCATCGGCGCGGGAAGTATTGTGACCAGGGATATTCCGGCAAATGTGGTCGCTTACGGGAATCCGTGCAGAGTCCAAAAGACATTATAGAGCTTTGGTTGTCGTTTAGGAGGCATGAATGAAAGCTGTTAAGGAAGAAGATATCATTAAGGAAACCTGGGAGAGCATGACGTTTGGCAAGAGGCTGGAATATCTGTGGATGTATTATAGAGCCTGGCTTTTTGCAGCCATAATACTGGCGGGGCTTGTCTGCCTTGGGGTGACTATGTACAAGGGGATGCACACAAAGGTTCTGCTTAATGCCGTCGTGATTGGGGGAGACAGCCAGAAAGCAGAGTGGCTTAAGGATTCATTTTCCCAGTATGCAGGTATCAGGGAGAAGGACGGAGAGGTGCGCGTCCGGGCAAATATTCCGGATGACAAGGGAGGTACCACCAGCAAGACAGCGCTGACTACGCTCATGGGGGCTGATGCAGTAGATGTGCTGGTGTGCTCGGAAAGCGTCTTTCTGGAGTATGCCGACCAGGAGGGATTTATGAATATGGATGAGCTTCTGGGTGAAAATGGAGTGGCCTATGGTGGGACAGCCAGTGATTACGGCGTTCTTCTTGAAGCCGGAAATATTCTGGAGAAGGAGGCTATGACCTCCTACGATACAATCTATGTTGCGGTTCCGGTCAACAGCCAGAATCCGGAGATGGCGGCTAAGTTTATCGAGTATCTATTGCAGTAAAGGGTTATGACGAAGAAGGAATTTAAACGCGCTGTGCAATGCGGGCTTGGGCGGTGTGTCCAGGAATTGCAGACGACTCAGAATTTGGAGAAATACCGAGATATAGTATTGTGGGCGTGTACCCATGAAGCTGCCTACGACGCCCAATGCGAGGGGCCAAAAAGCCGCCATCTCTATGAGATGGTAAAGTGTTTTCCGGACAGGCAGCCCTTTGTAGAGGCGGCGGCAGTTTATCTTGACAAAAATATATTTGATTATGGATGGGGATTTTCCTATGCCTGCTGTTTTCTTGAGTTTGCGGCTCAGGACGGGAATCTGTCTGCCGCCGGAATATTGAAAAAATACTATGGCATGATGTATGAGATGTTAAAACATCCTAATCGGCATATTTCTGAAGATATACCGCCGCTGCGCTATAATTTCAGCGTTCTTTGTATCTCGGTTGTGAGGCTTGCGCATACAGAAGATGAGTGGGAAAAGCGATATTTTAAGGTTATGGAGGAGTTGGGTTTTTTGTTCCTTCAAAATCCCAGGCTTTGTTATTGGCATTTTGAAACATTTCAATGGTATGGGGAAGATAAGCGCGGTAAGGCCAATATCCGCAGGAGGATAAAGGAAAAAGCTAAGAACAACAGAGGGATACAGAGCTATCTTCTGTCTATGGAAAAGCAGGAGGAATACTGGAAAAACGAGGGAGACGAACCCCGACGAAAAAAGCAGGAGGCTCTGACCGCAGACAATATATATCATAACCTGAAGGAGGGAGGCCGCGTCGGCAGGACGGTTCCAATCATGGCGGCGTCTATGATGTTAAAAAACGGCAAGACAGAAGAAGTAAGAGAGCTTACGGCTTATTACCAGAAGGAGACAGACCTGTCATTGCGTTCGCAGCTTCTATGGCTTTTAGGAAAGGGAAGGTGTCCTGAATTCCTGGATGCAAAGACGGTGATACGGGATTCCAGGTCAGAGGATGAATGCCTCAGGGAAAATGCATTTCTAGCTCTACAATCTGTCAGGGATAAAAAGGTTCACGATTATGCAATAGAGCTTTTGGACAGAAAAGAACGGACAGAGGATGTAATCTGTCTGCTTGCCAATAACTATCAAAAGGAAGATCATGACATCTTAGTTTCTCTGGTAACGTCCCTTCCGGTCACTTATAAAGAAAACATTTCATGGCACGGGCCGTTTATGGCAATCCTTGACATGTTTAAGCGGGGCGGCTCAAAATATTTGCCCAAAGAGCTTCTGCCGTATATCTATGAGAATACCCTGTGCTCATGCTGCCGGTTTTCTGCCGTCAGGGAAATGAGCAGGAGGCGGATGCTGTCGGAGGATATTATCAGGGAGTGTCTGTGGGACAGTTATGAGGATACGCGGGAATTTGCAAAGAGAAAGCTAAAAAGGTAAAAAGGTTTGGAAACTAATTGGAAATACTTGACGAATACTGGTAAAACCAGTAAAATATTATGTGCGACTTAGAAAAATATATAGTTTTTAGGAGGTCATGACAATGGCAAAATGGGTTTATATGTTCACAGAAGGTAATGCAACCATGAGAAACCTTCTTGGTGGTAAAGGTGCAAACCTTGCTGAGATGACAAGCTTGGGCCTTCCGGTACCGCAGGGCTTCACAATCACGACAGAGGCGTGTACACAGTATTACGAGGACGGCAGGAAGATCAATGACGAGATCATGGACCAGATCATGGAAGCCGTTACGAAGATGGAAGCCATTACAGAGAAGAAATTCGGTGACAAAGAGAATCCGCTTCTTGTTTCCGTTCGTTCCGGTGCAAGAGCATCCATGCCAGGTATGATGGATACCATCCTGAACCTTGGTCTGAATGAAGATGTTGTGGAGACACTTGCTGAGAAGTCCGGCAACCCGCGCTGGGCATGGGACTGTTACAGAAGATTTATCCAGATGTACTCAGACGTAGTTATGGAGGTTGGTAAGAAATATTTTGAAGAACTGATCGACAAGATGAAAGAGGAGAAGGGCGTTAAGCAGGATGTTGAGCTTACGGCTGAGGATCTTAAGAGCCTTGCAGGACAGTTCAAGGCAGAATATAAGGAAAAGCTCGGACAGGATTTCCCGACTGACCCGAAGGAACAGTTAATGGGCGCTATCAAGGCTGTATTCCGTTCATGGGACAACCCAAGAGCGAACGTATACCGTCGTGACAACGATATCCCGTATTCATGGGGAACCGCTGTAAACGTTCAGTCCATGGCATTTGGTAACATGGGTGACGACTGCGGTACAGGCGTTGCATTTACCCGTGATCCGGCCACAGGAGAGAACGGTCTGTTCGGTGAGTTCCTGACGAACGCACAGGGCGAGGACGTAGTTGCAGGTGTACGTACACCGATGCACATTTCCGAGATGGAGCAGAAATTCCCAGAAGCATTTGTTCAGTTTAAGAAGGTATGCGAGACTCTTGAAAAGCATTACAGAGATATGCAGGATATGGAGTTTACGGTAGAGCACGGCAAGCTTTATATGTTGCAGACACGTAATGGTAAGAGAACGGCTCAGGCTGCCCTTAAGATTGCATGTGACCTTGTAGATGAAGGCATGAGAACAGAGGAGGAAGCTGTTGCGATGATTGATCCTCGTAACTTGGATACCCTGCTTCATCCACAGTTCGACGCTGCTGCCCTAAAGGCTGCTACACCGATGGGGAAGGGTCTTGGCGCATCTCCGGGAGCTGCATGTGGTAAGGTTGTATTTACGGCAGAGGATGCGGTAGAGTGGCATGCAAGAGGAGAGAAGGTTGTTCTTGTACGTCTTGAGACATCACCGGAGGATATCACAGGTATGAAGTCTTCACAGGGTATCCTGACTGTCCGCGGCGGTATGACAAGCCATGCAGCGGTTGTTGCCCGTGGAATGGGTACATGCTGTGTATCCGGATGCGGCGATATCGCTATGGATGAGGAGAATAAGAAGTTTACGCTGGCAGGAAAGGAATTCCACGAGGGAGACGCTATCTCTATTGACGGTACAACCGGTAACATCTATGACGGAATCATTCCTACTGTTGACGCTAAGATTGCGGGAGAGTTCGGAAGAATCATGGCATGGGCGGACAAGTATAGAAGATTGAGCGTTCGTACCAATGCTGATACACCGGCAGACGCGAAGAAGGCTGTTGAGCTTGGCGCAGAAGGTATCGGCCTTTGCCGTACAGAGCATATGTTCTTTGAGGAGGACAGAATTGCTGCATTCCGTGAGATGATCTGTTCTGATACGGTAGAAGAAAGAGAAGCAGCCCTTGAGAAGATTCTTCCATATCAGCAGGGAGATTTCGAGGCTCTCTATACAGCGTTGGAGGGCAATCCGGTTACGATTCGTTTCTTAGATCCGCCGCTTCATGAGTTCGTTCCAACAGAGGAGGAGGATATCAAGAAGCTGGCTGACGCTCAGGGCAAGACCGTAGAGCAGATTAAGACTCTGATCGATTCTCTCCATGAGTTTAACCCGATGATGGGACATCGTGGATGCCGTCTTGCAGTTACCTATCCTGAGATTGCGAAGATGCAGACAAAGGCTGTAATCCGCGCGGCGATCAATGTGAAGAAGGCTCATCCGGACTGGGCGGTTAAGCCGGAGATTATGATCCCGTTGATTGGCGATATCAAAGAGCTTAAGTATGTAAAGAAGTTTGTCGTTGAGACAGCGGACGCTGAGATCGCGGCAGCAGGTATTGAGCTTGAGTATGAAGTTGGTACGATGATCGAGATTCCAAGAGCAGCTCTTACAGCGGACGAGATTGCTAAGGAGGCTGACTTCTTCTGCTTCGGTACCAATGACCTGACGCAGATGACCTTCGGCTTCTCACGTGATGACGCCGGTAAGTTCCTGGAAGGATACTATGACGCTAAGATTTACGAGAATGATCCGTTTGCGAAGCTTGACCAGACAGGTGTTGGTAAGCTGATGGAGACTGCCCTTAAGTTAGGCAAGCCGGCTAATCCGAAGCTTCATATCGGTATCTGCGGCGAGCACGGTGGAGATCCAAGTTCCGTAGAGTTCTGCCATAAGATTGGTCTGGATTATGTATCCTGTTCACCGTTCCGTGTGCCGATTGCAAGACTGGCGGCAGCACAGGCGGCGATTGCGAACAAATAGAGTATTGGTAAAAAATTTATAGTGTATATTATATGGGGAACTTTTCTTGTGTTATGTTTTTGGATATTGCATGGGGAAGGTTCCCTTGTATCATTGGCAGAAATATATAAAGAGGTAATGGTGTGATGAAAAATTATTACAGCACGATTGACGGTATTGTGCTTACATTTTCGGATATAGAGGAGGATAGTAATGGATTTGATTCTATTACGTTCCGTTTTGAGAGAGCTAATGATAGTGGGTTTGATTTTGCAGATGTGCTAACAGAGCTGCTATTGTTAGCCGTTGGTATGAATATTTTGGGTTTTAAATTCATAAGGAGAGCAAAAAGAGCATGAAGATTGGAATTTTAGGAGCAGGCAGCATCGCCCATAAGATGGCGGAGACTGTCGGCAGTATGGACAAGACAGAAGTATACGCAGTAGCCTCCAGAAGCCTGGAAAAAGCAGAGAATTTCGCGAAACAATATCAGCTTCCTAAAGCATACGGAAGCTACCAGGAGATGTTAATGGATTCGTATGTAGACCTGGTTTACGTTGCGACGCCACATTCACACCATTATGAGCATGTAAAGATGTGTCTGGAACACGGCAAGCATGTACTCTGTGAAAAAGCATTCATGATTAACAGTTCTCAGGCAAAAGATGTGGTTGGAATAGCAAGAAAGAAGAAGCTGCTTCTGGCAGAGGCCATATGGACTCGGTATATGCCTTCAAGGACACTAATCCGCGAGGCTGTGGACAGCGGTATCATTGGAGAGGTTACCTCTCTGACGGCGAATCTTGGATACGCGATTGGGAATAAGGAACGTCTGGTCAGATCAGACCTTGGCGGGGGCGCTTTGCTGGATCTGGGGGTATATCCCATTAATTTTGCGCTGATGGTATTTGGGGAGGACTATCAGGACGTCACGGCGCAGGGGATTCTGTCAGACCAGGGAGTGGATTTGCAGAACAGTATCACTCTGACCTGGAAAAACGGGAGGATGGCGCTTCTTCACTCTAACATGCAGGCGCTTACAGACCGCAGGGGTATCATACATGGGGATAAAGGATATCTTGTTGTGGAGAATATCAACAACTGTGAGGCAATCAGCGCCTATGATCTTGACAGAAGGCTGATAAAACAGTATGAGATACCGGAACAGATTACAGGGTTTGAATATGAAGTGGAGTCATGCCGCAAGGCTTTAGAAAACGGTGAGATTGAATGTAAAGAGATGCCTCTTGCCAACAGTGTAGCCGTAATGGAATTGATGGACAGGATACGTGAGATTCTGGGAATCCGCTATGCTTGTGAGGTATAACAAGTCAGCGCGTCAGGGCTGCCATAGTGCATATCCTGACGCGCATTGTTTTATCTGCGAAGCTGGAACTTCTGAACCGATCTCTTTAATTCTCCCGCCTGCTTATACAGCTCACTGGCAGAGGAGGCAGATTTTTCGGCAGTCACTGTATTGGTATGGACAACATCAGAAATCTGATCAACGCCTGCGGTAAGCTGTTCAAGAGACATTGCCTGCTGCTGCGCTGAGTCTGCAATCTTCTGTATCAGCTCAGCCGTGTTCTGTGAGCCGGTTACGCCCACAGAGAGCGCCTCCGTCGTGTCGCCGGACAGGGATGTGCCGTGTTTGACAAGCTCTAAAGAATTCTCAATCAGCTTCGTAATGTCCTTTGCGGCAATAGAGCTCTTGTTGGCAAGGCTCTGTACCTCATCCGCAACAACGGCAAAGCCTTTGCCCAGGTTGCCGGCGCGCGCCGCCTCAACCGAAGCATTAAGCGCAAGAATATTCGTCTGGAAGGAAATATCTTCAATAGTCTTAATGATACCGCTAATCTGCAGCGAGGATTCGGAAATATCCTCCATGGCGGAGGTAAGCTCCTCCATCTTTTTGCTGCATGCTTTAAGCTTTCCGGCAAGGTCAATGGAGGATTGCCGGGCAACATCCGCGTCTTGGGAGGTGGACTTCACCTGTCCGGACAACTCCTGGATGCTTGCGGACAATTCCTGGATAGCGGAAGCCTGCTCAGTAGCGCCGTTGGAGAGAATCTGTGCGTCTGACGCTACCTGCTCAGACTCGTCGGAAACCAATCCTGCGGTCTGGTTGATCTGTAATAACGCGTGGTTCAGGGAATCTAAAATCTGGCTGAGGGCATTCTGTATTGGAAGGAACTCTCCCAGGTAATTATTGTCAATAGTCAGATCCATCTTGCCGCTAGCCATCTGAGCCAGCTTAGAATCAATATCATGTATGTATTTTTTAAGTTCATTTTTCGTCTCATGGATAGAGTCAACAAGCATTCCAATCTCGGAGGTGTCTGACTCCAGGGCAAAATCCGCAGAAAGGTTTCCGGTGGAAATCTCGCTCATCTGATCCCGTACAGCAATGATAGGCTTCAGGATGCGTTTGCGCGTAACGTACATAACAATCAACTGGATGCATCCTACCAGCACCATAGAGAGGATAATGAGCAGACGGATGATTGTGGAACGCTGGTTAAGCTTCTGGATATCCTCCTTGGTTCTCGTATCCAGAGTAGAAAGGAATTGCTCTTTAATTGCGTTAATCTGGGTGATGGCCGTGCTGTAATCCTTGCCATACACGTAATCCAGAGCATCCTTAAGATTCCCTGCCTGTACATTCTCCATGGCATTTTCCTCCAACGGAACCAGGTTGTTGGACAGGGCGGACATCTCGTCAATCATCGCCTGTTCCTCGTCGGTAATGCCGATCTCCTGCATGGCCGCAACTCCAAGGTCACGGTTTTTCAGGTTATTAATTTCATTAAAATAGTTGTCGTAGTGTACTTGGTCTCCGGTTGCCGCATAGGCGCGTACCTCATTAGTCAGGTAGGCAGAGCCGTTCATAAACCGATTAGCGTTATAGGTCAGGTCAAACCGAGCTTCATTGTCCATGCTGAGCTTCTGATTTACGTTGGAATAGGCTACCAGAAGAATAATCGTCAGAATCAGGGCAAGTATAGATATCCCGTTCAGTATGGCGATGAGTTTTGATTGTTTCATTGCTTTTTTCATTTGCATTACTCCTTTACAATATAGATATTGCTTAACTCTCATTGATAAGTCCAAACCAGTTCTGCATTCCCCAATACATAGGCTGATTATCTCAAATGATATTTATATTGTGATTATACCATTTACTTGAGAGGTTCACAATTATTTATATTAAAAAACAGTAAATTTCTTACTTGTATCTTGTGGGAATTTGTGATAAAGTAATACCGTTTTTGGATTGAGCTGCATTTTGGTTATTCTGAATTCTTTAAGGAGGAATGTTATTTATGGATTACAATAAGATTGTGCAGATGATCCTTGATGTAGGAGAGGAGATGCTGCGAAGCGGGGCGGAGAATTTTCGTTTGGAGGACAGTCTTTACAGAATGTGTAAGAGCTATGGGTTTAAGAGATACGATGTGTACGCCATTCCAAGCAACCTCCAGATAACGGTGGAGACTCCGGAAGGCGAGATTATCACGCAGATCCGCCACATTGAGTCAACGGACATTGACTTTGACCGTCTGGATTATCTGAATAACCTGTCTCGATATGTGTGTGCGAATAAACCGGACGAGAAGGTGTTTCGGGAGAAGTTTCAGGAGGTAATGGATCGGGAGGCACAGCATCCGGCGGTGAAATATTTCGCAGGCGTTATGGGAGGAACAGGGTTTGCGGTATTCTTTGGGTGCAATCTTACGGACGCAGTCGTTGCCGTACTCGTTTCCCTCATGATTGTGGTTGTAGGGGACTGGCTAGGAAAACGTGAGAGCAATCTTTTGGTCTACAATATGATTCTTTCCTTCCTGTCGGAAATCATTATATTAGCGGCTATACGCCTTGGAATCGGCAGTCACCCGGACCGAGTTATGATTGGAATCGTAATGCTTCTGATTAGCGGCTTGGGCGTTACCAACGGAATCAGGGATGTATTGCAGAGAGATTTTATCTCCGGCGCGCTTCATATTATGAATTCTATGTTAGGGGCAGCGGGGATTGCATTTGGGATTGCCCTTGCCATTATGATTCTTGACGGCGCGGCGTCGGAGGGATTTATTCTGAACCATAATATACCAATCCAGTTGATATCCTGTACGGTTGCATGTATCGGGTTCGCGCTGTGGTTTAAGATTAGAGGGCGGCAGGTCTTGTATTCAGGTATCGGCGCGTTTTTTACCTGGGGAATCTATATCCTGGTTTACGCCCTGCGGCCAAGTAATTTCCTGGCAACGCTGGTGGCGGCGGTATTCGTTGCGTTCTATGCTTTCTTTATGTCAAGAATCAACAAGGCGCCGTCTACCATCTTCCTTACTGCGTCTGTGTTCCCGTTGATTCCGGGCCCGAACCTGTACTATATGATGTATGGGTGCGTGAGCAAGGACATTAATCTGGCTTTTGGGGAAATGATTGTGCTGTTCGCTACCTGCCTGGCGATAGCATTTGGCTTCATTATCGTGGACGTTGCGTCCAGAAGCATTATGTATATGATGAAAACAGAATATCACGTGGGAAAGGGTTCACGATGAATAAGAAAGGGGCTGTCAGAATATGATATGCCCCTTTTGGCTTTAGCGTCTGCTGCGGATTTTGATTAGGCGAAGAACGTCGCGGTATATAGAATCAAGGTCTTCTAAGTCAATCATCAGCCATTTTTGCCCATTTCCTTCCTGTGTTTGGTCATAAATCTCCTGTAATCGTTCAGCACATTCCGGAAGGATTGCCAGAACGGCATTCTTCTCTTTTTTACCCACGACAATCATAGCGGTAAAGTAAGATTCTCTGGGATATATGGTACAAAGAGATTTTCCCGATTTCTTAAACTTTATGTTCCAGCCTGGCTCCATACTGCAACAGCTATATTCGATTTTAGGGGTGCATTTGTAGGTTTCAATAATTTCTGAGCAAAATTTCAGAAATACAGGGTTTTGGACATAAGCGCCTATTTCGTCTAATGTAGGGCAGTAATTGCGGTCTTTTATATCAATCATAACAAATTTCTAATCTCCTTTATATTTTTTAATTCATTATAACACATAACAGTCGGATTTTGTTAATTGCTATTGTCCGCACATCCTTTTTTTGTTATAGTAAACCTACTTAGAAAATCATGTGTATTACTTAGGAGGAGGAACCATGTTACTGTTGTCAAGAGAGGATATCAGCAAAGTATTTACAATGAGGGACGCCATAGAAGCGAACAAGAGGGCCTTTCGGTTACTGGTTGAGGGAAAATGCGATGTTCCCCTTCGCACCAACCTCCAGGCGCCTGCACAGGAGGGCTGTTTTCTGTTCATGCCGGCTTACGTAGAAGATATGGAGACCGCATCCCTTAAAATTGTCAATGTATTCCCTCACAACATTGACCAGGGCTTGCCCGCATTGCCCGCCCAGGTCATGCTGATTGATGGAAAGACAGGCGTTGTGGAGTCTATGATGGACGGAGGCTATGTGACTCAGCTTCGCACCGGCGCGGCGTCCGGCGCAGCCTTTGATATTCTGGCAAAGAAGGAGTGCAGGCTTGGCGCGCTGATTGGGACAGGAGGCCAGGGGGCGGCTCAGCTTGAGGCAATGTTAGAAGCCCGTAATTTGGAGGAGGTGCGGATATGCGGCCTGCACTATGAACGGACGAAAGCATTTACAGAGCAGATGCAGGAGGCTATGAAGCATTACGGCGCAAGGCTGATACCGGTCATGACGCCTGAGAGGGCAGTAGAGGACGCCGACTTAATCGTCACGGCGACTCCGGCAGAGAAGCCGGTGTTCGACGGAACAAAGATAAAAAAGGGGGCAACCGTCAGTTGTATCGGCTCGTATCAGCCGCAGATGCAGGAGATTGACCCTGTCGTCCTGACACGGGCCTCCAAGATTTATTTTGATTCAAAGGAGGCGGTGCTGTCAGAGGCAGGAGATATTTTGATTCCATTGGAGGACGGGACGATTACGAAGGAGGATTTTACCGGAGATTTGGGAAATGTGCTCAGGGGTGAAATAACGGGGCGTGAAAACGACGAGGAGATTATTGTGTTTAAATCCGTGGGCGTTGCAGTCCAGGATTTGGTGGCGGCAAGGGAAATCTACGACAAAGCGGTCAAAGCCGGAATCGGGACAGTGTGGAATTGTTAGAAACAGGTTGACTTAAGGCTAATACCGTGTTATAGTCAGTGTAAGGATAATTGTATACAAATTAATAATTTGTATACAAAAATAAAATAAGGAAGGTGTTTCACATGAAATTAGGATTTATCGGAACCGGAAACATGGCGTCAGCCATTATGGGGGGAATTATTAAGAAGCAGATTATCAAGGCAGAGGATATTATTGGCGCTGATTTATTCGCGCCAGGCAGAGAGAGGGCAAAGTCTCAATTCGGCATCCATGTAACCGATAGCAACAAAGAGGTGGTTGAGAAGGCGGAGGTAATCGTATTATCCGTGAAGCCCCAGTTCTATGCAGACGTAATCCATGAGATTCGCGGCGATATCCGCGACAACCAGATTGTAATCACCATTGCGCCAGGCAAGACTCTCGCATGGCTTGCAGAGCAGTTTGGCAAAGAGGTAAAGCTTGTGCGCACCATGCCGAACACGCCGGCAATGGTGGGAGAAGGCATGACGGCGGCATGTCCCAACGAGCATATGACACAGGAGGAGACGGCGTATGTGCGCACCCTTTTAGAGAGCTTCAGCCGTGTAGAGATTGTTCCTGAGCGTCTGATGGACACGGTGGTTTCCGTAAGCGGAAGCTCGCCGGCGTATGTGTTTATGCTGATTGAAGCTATGGCAGACGCGGCAGTTTCCGGCGGGATGCCAAGAGCGCAGGCTTATCAGTTTGCCGCCCAGGCAGTTCTCGGAAGCGCGAAGATGGTGCTGGAAACAGGAAAGCATCCCGGTGAATTGAAGGATATGGTATGCTCACCGGCAGGGACAACGATTGAGGCAGTCCGCGTATTAGAAGAGCTTGGCTTCAGAAGCGCGGTCTTTGAGGCAATGAAGGTCTGCGAAGAAATGTCCAGAAATATGTAATTGGAGGGACCCAATGAACAATATCGTAGAAGCTTTGCACGCAAGAAAATCCATGCGTGTATATACGGATGAGGATATTTCCAGAGAAGATAAAGAAACGATTTTAAATGCCGCCTTGCAGGCGCCGACTGCCGGATGCCAGCTTTTATATACGATTCTTGATATTACGGACCAGGAAAAGAAGGAAAGGCTTGCAGACCTCTGCGACCACCAGGCGTTTATCGGGAAGGCGAAGCTGGTGCTTGTGTTCTGCGCTGACTGCCGGAAATGGCTTTCCTTCTACATGGAGGCAGGCTTAGAGCCTCGAAAGCCCGGCGCGGGAGATCTTTTGCTGGCATGTGAGGATGCCGTGATTGCCGCCCAGAATGCCGTGACAGCCGCCGACAGCCTGGGGATTGGCTCATGTTACATCGGAGACGTGATGGAAAATGCCGAAGACATGAAAGAGCTTTTGGGGCTTCCCTCCTACGTATATCCGGCGTGTATGCTGGTCTTCGGGCATCCGACAGACCAGCAGAGGGAGAGGAAAAAGCCTGAGAGATTCCGCCTTTCTGACATTGTCTGTGAGAACGTCTATCAGGATAAGAACGGCCAGGAGATTCGGTCCATGTTTGACGGAAGAACGGGAGGCAAGAGCTATGACGAGTGGATGGAGGCTTTCTGGAAAAGAAAGTATGAGTCAGATTTTGCTAATGAGATGAACCGTTCTATGGAGGAATATCTAAAGGAATTCTTATCTGTATTTTCCAAGTAGCTTCTTTACATCCGGATTGTCACGCAGAAAATCATATGCGTGATTTTCCGGATTTTCCAGGTCAGCCACGATTCCGGGCCGAAGCATCTGCCCGATATTCGTTTCCCTCAGAGGAAGATGGCGGTACAAGGGGGAGTCCCCTGGCTTCCATTCTTTGTTAAGGGCGGGCAGCATTTGGCGCAGGGCATGGAGGCACCCTTCGGTGTCTTTTTTTGCTGCTGCAAGCAGGAAATCTGCAATATACGTGCTACATTCCCACAAGTCAAACAGTTTTGTAATCTGTCTGGCGATATCCGTCAGGTATTCGGCGTCTTCGATATGGTTCTCGTTTACTGCGATTTCTGCCAGAGTGTACAGAGAGGACTGGACGGCGCTGATTTCAGACAATACCTTCTGCTCCATCAGGCTTGCGGCCTTTCCCCATTCCTCCTGCGCCAGATAGAGGGTGGCGCTTAGCTGCTTCTTGTCAAATGTTGCCGCTTCAGGCAGCTCGTTCAGTAATTGTTCGGCGGCGTCAAACTCTTTTCGTCCGATGTGTTTTGAGATTAGCATAGCTTTCCCTTGATTGCCAACCTCCGGATTACTGCTTTTGGAAACCCGCGCGTATAATTCTTCTATGGTATCCATATAGGGGATGTCTTTGGCGCTGCCTGCGTGGGTGAGTATAAGCCCCTCCAGGGTCAGAGCCGTGTTAAGGAGTAAGATATCGCAGGAGGGATACTCATGGAGTTTTTCAAGGGCAATATGGAATGCGTGGTCAATGCCTTTTTCCGCGGCAGCAAAAGCCAGTTCGTTCATAAAATGTCCGATTTCTTCTTTGGTGAGCTCGTCCTGAAAGGACAGGAGAGTATTGAGGTCAGTGTCAAGCAGCCTTGCCAGCGCGGGAAGCAGGGTGATATCAGGGTAAGAGCTTGCCTTTTCCCACTTGTTGACTGCCGGTGCGGAGACGCCCAGGAAAGAAGCCATCTGCTCTTGGGTGTAGCCTTTTTCCAACCGCTTTTTTCGGATGATTTCGTTGATTTTCATGGAATTTATCCTCCTATGTCTTATTTCTATTGTTATTATAGCAGTCTGAGACAGCAAGCACCATTGAGGCGTTGTATAGTTTTTCTCTGCTAAATTAACCACTGGTTAATATCGCGAATCTCACTCGAAAGGTGCAGCCCCCGCCTTTGGTATCCAGGACTTCAATCCTTACGCCCAACTGCTCTGCCAAAGTCTGTGCAATGGATAACCCCAGTCCAAAATGTTCTTTTTCCCTCCGCGACGTATCGCTTCGGTAGAAGCGGTCAAAGATAACGGCCTTCTTTTCCTCCGGTATCCCAGGTCCATGGTCTGATACGGAAACTGCCAGTTTTTTTCCGATTATCTCGGCTTGAAGCTCAATAACAGCATTTTTCTGGCACCCATACGCGATAGCATTGTCAAGGAATATAGAAAATAGCTGCTGGATACATGCTGCATTACTGGCGATACAGGGAAGCATATCCTCCGGCAATAAAAGCCTGAGCCGGATGTTTTTGGCATTGCACAGCGGCTCATAGGCTTCAAACAGGCGAAGCAGCAAAAGGTCGATTTCCACAGCTTCCATTTTTGGCGGTGTTCTGCCTGTGTCGGCGGCAGTCAGCCAGAGGAGATTTTTAATCAGCTTTCCGGAACGGCTGCATTCGCTTAGGATGATTCGGTTCATTTTCTCTGCCTGCTCAGGCATGGACAGGCTGGTGGTCGCGCAGTTCTGTATCACGGACAGAGGAGAACGAAGCTCGTGTGAGGCGGCGGCAATAAAATCCGTCTGTTTCCTGTGATATTCGGCAACCGGCGCCGAGGCTTTGAAAGAGACGAAACGGCTGACCAGAAAAAGAGCCAGAATTCCAAATATATCCACCACCAGGAAGAACATAAGGCGCAAAGGCTCTTGGCGTTTCAACTCGGTGATGTCTGAAAGCACTGTCAGAGAGCGAAATCCGTCTTCTGTCGCAAGAATGACCACGGTTCCCTGGTAGGTATCATGGTTCTTGCCCTGCAAAGTGAAGATAGAGGACTTCTGCATGGCCGAGGAATAGGGGCGCATGGAGGTATCAATGTGTTCTTTTCGCGCCTGCTCTTTTGCCAGCTCAATCAAGACGCTGCGTTTGGTACGGGGCTCCCATGAGCCAGAGAAGAACAGGGGGATGTTATTTTCCTCAATGTGGATAATCAGGCGGTGGTCGTGCTCTAAGCTTGCTAGCCAGTCGTCAGAGAAGAAATACGCCCCCTCAAGCTGGTATGTCAGGTTCAAAATCTGATTCTGGAGGGTCACGGCCTGTTCGTTTCTGGCCAGAGAGGACTGCCACAGGAATAGAATACATAGGATTAGTGATAAGATTAAACTGGTTGGAACGGCAAAAAGGAGGGTCAGATGACGGCGCAGTTTTTGTATCATTCTCCTGCCTCCAGTCTGTAACCGATTCCATGAATGGTCTGGATGCGCACACGGCTTTTAAGGGTACGCAGATGTTTGCGCAGATAATAGATGTAGGTATCCAGATTTCCGTCCTCCACCTCGCCGTCAGGCCCCCAGACCCGCGTGTAGATAAGCTGGCGCGCCAATGTCTGATTGGGGTGCAGGAGGAAATATTCCAATAGAACCGCTTCTCTGCGGGAGAGACGGAGTTTCGCGTCAGGGGAGGAGATTCCTTTGCGGGAAAGCTCAAGGTTAGCGGGAGAAAATTCCAGGTCTTCATAACTTAATAATGTCCCTGAAGCCTCAAGAGTATCAGGGCGGCGGCACAGCGCGCGGATTCTGGCAAGGAGCTCCCCGATATCATAGGGCTTCACAAGATAATCATCCGCCCCGTTGTCCAGCCCTGCAATCCGTTCTTCAACGGAATCCACAGCCGTAGCCAGAATAATCGGGGTATGGATATTGTTTTCACGGATAATCTTGAGCAGAGCGATTCCATCCATGCCAGGCAGCATCCGGTCTAAAATAATCAGGTCATAGACTGACTGCATGACATAGTAAAGCGCGTCGAGTCCGCTATGGACACAGTCTGATTCTATTCCATGATGCTCGAACTGTAATTTTAAAGTCTCACAGAGCTGTTCGTCGTCTTCAATTATCAAAATCCGCATGATCAAAAATCCTTTCTATAAATATAATTTCTTAGATTATACCACGGAAATCTCAAAAAAATCTTTAAGATTTTTCTAAGGTCCTCAAAGATTTTCTGAGATTTCACTGGTATGATAATAGAGAAAACAAGAGTAAGGAGTAATGCTTATGAAAATGAAGAAAATATGCAGCCTTCTCATGGCTTTAACGCTTGCGGCAGGGCTTTTTAGCGGCTGCGGGAGGCAGGGGGAGGATGGCGGAAAAGACAAGGACGCTGCCGCAAAGGGACGCTACGTAGAACAGGAAATCACTCTGCCGGAGGGGGCGGGAGAAGCCGTAGGAATCCAAAAACAGGAAAACGGATTGGAACTCTATACCAGAAATGAAAACGGCTATCACAGCTACATTTACCAGAACGAAACGTGGACGGATTCCGGTGATATACCCTGGATGACGGACGCGCGGGACCGGCTTGGGCTTCCAATCGATCACATCTACTCCGGAAAAGACGGCAATATATACGGGATGGCAATTCCCGCCTCAGACGACGTCTCCTACGGGCAGCACATTTTAAAAGACGCAGGAGACGGGACTGCGCTTGACTGTACTCCCGCGCCTTGCCTTGAGGTAAACGAGGAGGGCTGGACGGATTTGCTTGTGGATATGGCGGTGTTGGAAAACGGCACCATGGTGCTTGTGGATATGAATGGCATGGTGAAATTCTACCAGGGTGATAAGAAGATTGGCGAGATATCGGAGATCCTCCCAATCGTGTCAGACCACCAGAATGTGATGGCAGTATCCGACGAGCGTATTGCAATATTCGGAAAAGACAGACAGAGTATTGAATTCTACAATCAGGATAATCAGGAAAAAACAGAGAGCGTGGAGGTTAAGCAAGAGCTTGTGGAGGCAATGCTGGTTCCAGGTGAGGCAGGAATCTGGTATCTGGTGAATTCCAAAGGCATACAGCGGGTTACCGAGCAGGGAAGTATTGTGGAGACGGTAATGGACGGAACCGGCGTACTGATGAGTATGGATTCAGCGTATATGATAAACTTTCTATGGGGAAATGACAATGAGTTCTATGGGCTTTACAGCATTGCCGAAGGCGGCGAGAGGCTGATGTGCTATCGGTATGACGAAAATGTGAAGGCTGTCAGGGACGAAACCTTAAGCGTCTACGGCCTGAAAGAAAACCAGACGGTTTCCCAGGCGATTTACACATTCCAGAACATGCATCCGGAGGTTAAGGTAGATTACCATACTGCCTCAGGAAGCGGGGAGACGCCGGCCTCCGAAGCCATCCGCACGCTGAATACCGAGCTGCTTAGCGGCAGCGGCGCGGATGTTTTGATTCTGGACGGACTTCCGGCGGCGTCCTATATGGAAAAAGGAATTCTGACAGATTTGACGGATTTGGCAGAGCGTTTGTCCGAGAAAGGCGTATTGATGAATGTGGTGGGAAATGCAGTCTCTCTTTCAGGGAAGACCTATGCGATTCCGGCAAGAGTCAGCCTGCCGGTTATCTTCGGGGAGGAGGCCAAGGTAAACGCCTGCCAGAATCCGGATGCCCTCCACACATATCTGGAGCAGAATCCCACGGAGAGACTGTTTGGAACCACGACCCACGAGCTTGCAGGAATGACCTTATTCAATACGTTTTACCCAGAGCTTTTGAATGAGCAGGGCGGTTTGGACGAAGAAAAGCTTGCGCGGTTTCTGGAGGACTTTATGAAGCTGTGCGAGGTACAGAACACAAGGGTAATCGAAGAAGAATTTTCATCAGAAATCTGGAGTAAGATGAACACTCGGTTCAGCTCAGGGTTGGCGTTAAGGAATGATCCTGTGATGATTGAGGAGATTGACGGCCTGATATCAACCATGGTTCCCTATACATTGGCAAGGGACAGCGCAAAGACGCCAGAGAGCCTGAAGCAATTCTATATACCCCAGGTCATTGCAGGTATCAACGCATCCTCCAAACAGCAGGAGTTGGCGGCGGAATTTGTTGAATGTCTCTTTGACGAAGCTGTCCAGAAGGGCGACAATTCTGACGGGTTTCCGGTGCTTAAGAGCGCGCTTGACTATCTGGCGGAATATGTGGAAACTACTGAGGCACAGAATTTATGCGGCAGTACCAGCGCCCGCAATCCTGAGACAGGGGAAGATGTGAGAATTGATGTAACGTATCCGCCGAGGGAGGAGGTAAACCAGTTGATACAGATCATAGAGGGATTGAGCGTGCCGTTTATGCAGGATGGCATGGTTGCAGATACAGTGCTTTCGGAGATGGAAAACTGTTACAGTGGAAAGCAGTCTGCACAAGAGACGGCGAAAGCAATCTGTCAGAAGGTGGACACTTACCTTGCGGAATAGAACCGCGTATCTGTTTTTATTTCCAAGCCTTGTTGGGACGGTGGTGTTCGTACTGATACCCTTTGCCGACGTAATACGCCGTTCCTTCTTAAAGGCCGTGGGAAATACATTTGTGGGAATCACAAATTATCGGGACGTACTGGAAAACAAGGCGTTTCAACAGGCAGTTGTACATACCTTACGGTTCTTAAGCATCTGCCTCCCGCTGCTTTTAGTATTGTCCTTTGGCGCTGCGCTGCTGCTTTACCATCTTCCGGCGGCGAAAGCATTGTTTCAGACCGTGTTTCTTCTTCCTATGGCTGTACCGGTGGCGTCTCTGGTGGTGTTCTGGAAAATTATTTTCCATGGAAACGGGCTTTTGAATGAGTGGCTCAAATTACTTCATATCCAGGGACAGGACTGGATGAATACGGACGCGGCGTTCTGGATACTGGTATTTTCCTATATATGGAAGAACATGGGGTATGATGTGGTGCTGTGGATTGCCGCGCTTTCGGGCGTGGGCGACGAACAGTACGAAGCCGCGCGGGTTAGCGGCGCAGGCTCTAAGGAGTGCTTTTTCTATATCACGCTGCCCCAGATGAAGCCAGGGATTGTGATGATTGGCGTCCTGTCCTTTGTCAATGCGTTTCGGGTATTTCGGGAGGCATATCTGATTGCAGGAGACTACCCCCACGAGAGCATATACATGTTACAGCATCTTTTTAATAACTGGTTCACGAAGCTGGACATTCAGAAAATGAGCGCCGCGGCTGTCATGATGGCTTTTTCGGTCAGTGTTCTTTTGTATCTGTTGGAACGCTGGAATGAGAAGCAGGAAATAGAATGAAAGGCAAAAGACAGTATGAGCAGGAGAAAATATATACCCGTATACATCATATTGAGCATTGCAGGAATAATTATGCTTCTGCCTGTGCTGATGATGGTCTTAAACTCCGTCATGGGCGCTCAGGAGATGAAAGAGGCATACGGCGCAGTCTTAGGAGAAGGAAAAGGAGAGCTGTCGGCAAGGCTTCTCCCCGTGTATCCCACACTAAGGCCCTATGTAGAGCTATTGCTGGATTCACCGGATTTCTTCGTGATGTTCTGGAATTCGGTGAAGCAGGTATTTTCGATTCTGTTTGGGCAGACGATTGTAGGCGTTATGGCGGCATGGGCGTTTGCCAGATATGAATTTCGGGGAAGGAAGCCGTTGTTTCTGATGTATATGATTCTGATGGTCATGCCGTTTCAGGTGACGATGGTGTCCAGTTATCTGGTGTTATCGAAGCTTTCCCTTCTGGATACCCATCTTGCGGTGATTCTTCCGGCAGTCTTTTCAACCTTTCCGGTATTCATCATGGAGAAATTCTTTCGGGCAATCCCCAGTGAGGTGTTCGAGGCCGCCAAGGTGGACGGCGCGGGAGAATTTACCTGCTTCCTGCGTATCGGGCTCCCTCTTGGAAGTCCGGGAATCATAGCCGCCTTACTTCTGAATTTCCTGGAATACTGGAATGGCATGGAAATGCCAATGACATTTTTGAAAACAAAGTCAAAGCTTCCCTTATCCCTGTATCTGCCGGAGATTACGACAGACCAGATGAGCGCGGCGTTTGTGGCGTCTGTGGTCATGATGCTGCCGGCTGTGCTTGGGTTTTTATGGGGAAAGGATTATCTGCAGAAAGGGATTGAGGCGTCAGGGCTTAAGGAGTGATTATGAAAAGAAAAATTTTAAACATTACCTTATCATTTTTTATTGCGATGATTTGCTGTACGCTGATTGCCCGCGGGGCGGCTTCTATGACCGTGGCAAAAGTCAAGACAGAAGGACCTGGCCGCGGCAGTCTTGTGGAGGAATTCCAGGGAGAGGGAAGGCTTCAGGCGAAGGATAAAGTATACCAGTCATTGCCGGAGGGGCAGAAGCTGGTGGATATCCTGAAGGATACAGGAAGTCGGGTACATGCAGGAGAAGGACTTTTAAAGTTTGACTTAGGCGTCCTGGAGGAAAAGCTGACGGTTAAGGCTCAGGAGATTGAGAAGCTGAAATACCGTATAGAGCAGCAGAGGCTTTCAGGAACGGCTCCGGCGCGTACTTTGGCAGCCGCCCAGGCAGGTCTTTCGCTTGACGAGGCGGCAGACGCACTCACAGAAGCACAGAATATATATGAGCAGGCGAAGAATCAGTATGAGGCTTCCGTCCAGGGACAGCCTGTTGAATTTCAAGAGGAGGACTTGGCATTGGAGGAAGAACGAAAGCGTCTTAAGTCCGAGATGGAGGGGGCATACGCGAATCTTAAGGCAGCCGAACGGGCGTATCAGACGGCCCAGGGGGTCTACCAGATTGCACAGCAGGAGGATGCAAACAGCCAGGCAAACGACGCCACAGCCCAGAAGGCTTCCCAGATGGCAGTCAATGAGATGCAGGTAGAGCTGACTGCCTTACAGAATGAGCTGAACGAGATTTCTGCGTTAAAAGAGGCGGGAGGAATCGTTGCGGCGAACTCGGACGGAATCTTTGAAGCCGTCCAGGTTACGGAGGGCAGTATCACAGCAGGAACAGAACAGCTTGTACTGGTGGTTGGAAATATGGAAGCCTGCGGAGTCATTCCTGACGATAAGATTGCGACGGTGGCGGCGGGAGACGAAATCAGCATGGTAATCCAGGGAGAGACGAAGCCTAAAACTCTTGAGATTGAACGGGTAGGGCAGGATGAAGAAGGAAAATACGTCTGGTATGCGCCCCTTACGGACGCCTCCTACCGTGTGGGAACGCTTATAACGTATAAGTACAGCAGGAAATCAGAGAACAGCTATGACATGCTGATTCCCCTGTCAGCCCTTCGCGAGTCCGCAGGAGCCAGTTATGTGCTGATTGCCGAGATGAAGCCAGGCATACTGGGGGAATCCTATACTGCCGTAAAGGTCAATGTCACGGTGATTAAGAAGGATGACCAATCGGCCGCCGTGGAAACGAATCTGCCTAAGGAGGCGAAGATAATCACGGAATCCAGCAAATATGTGAAGGAGGGTGACCGTATACGTTTAAGGGAATAAAGCCATATCTGGCAAGGTTTTTTCTATTGGTATGCTTAGGGTGCGTGATCGGGGCTTTGGCAGGCTTCTATGCAAGGCTTAATAGTATCAGGGGGCAAAGCGGCTTCTATTATCCGGAAAATATACTGACAAGGGAACAGATTACGGTTTTCTGGGAAAACGCCTCTGATGACGCTAAGCGGGAGATAAAGGATATCACGCTGTTTCGGGAGTCCGCAGGAAAGCTTCTGAAAAACCAGGATTTGGGACGGGAAAGCAAGGTAAAGCTGGTGGAGACGGCGGGCAACATGAACCTGGTTACGCCGGACAGACTGGCGGCAGGCGCCTATGTGACGGACAGCGACCTGAAAGGCTGCGTACTCAGTAAGAAAACGGCTGACTCCCTATTCGGAGACTGTGAGGCGACAGGAGAGCAGGTGGTAATGGGGAAGAATACCTACATTGTGCGTGGGATTGTGGATACAAAAGGACAGTTATGCATGATTCAGGGAGAGAAGGGAAGAACATATCCCTGTATCCGAATCGAAGCGCCAGGTATTCCCCTGTCGGTGGTGCGCCAGAGAATGGCCGGTATTCTGGCAGAAGAAAAAGGCTGGCTTGCGGAATGTGACCTGTATCTGGGAATCGGAAGGCTTCTTTTGTATCTGCCGCTGTGGGTGCTTCTCTTTTTGGGAGTTATCAGGTTCGGGAAAATGCTGCCGGAAATGCTTAAGTTCATAGCGCCTGTCATGGGGTTCTCAGGGGGATGTGCATTACTGCTTTTAAGCCTGCATTTCTCCGATGATTACGTACCAACCGCATGGTCTGATTTTGAGTTCTTTACACAGCTTTTTGAGGAGAAGAAGCAGGCGTTTTTCTCCCTTCTTAGGCATCCCCTCTATTATGCAGATTCCTGGATGTTAGGGAGCCTTGCGGGTATTCTGGTGACAACGGTTGTGCTCATTTGGATTATGATGAAATATAGAAAATAACAAAAAACGCAGCGGGAGGGATTTGAACCCCCGGAGCCTTGCGGCTCTTCTGCTTTCGAGGCAGATGCCATCAGCCAACTCGACCACCGCTGCATATCCTACATTATAACACAACTACATGTCCAGAGGGAATACCTAATTTAAAAAATTTCAGTATGCCGAGGGGCTATGATTGATTTTCATCATTTATATTCCGAAATCGCAGGAGATTTACAAATACGAATCCTGTGTACCTATGTTAAAATGAAAAAAATACGAAAGGCGAAGGAATCACGGTCACTATGAGATTACGCAGAAGGTTTGCCGTCTTGGCGGCGAAAATTACAGAAAAGGTTTGTGTCCATATCTTTCACAGGCAAGGCGCAACTTGGGCAGGGAAGGTTGCCCTTCTTATCTGTCCCTCTATTTTACATGAGCTTGCGGGGCAGGTTGGAAAGGCAATTTTTGCCGTATGCGGCACAAACGGAAAGACGACGGTGAATAACCTGCTGTGGGCCGCGCTTTTGGCAGAGGGAGAGAAGGTAATCTGTAACCGTACAGGCTCTAACATGTTAAATGGTGTTGCGGCAGCCTTTGTCTTAAGTGCAGATGCAAAGGGTAATCTGGATGCAGATTATGCCTGCATTGAGATTGACGAGGCGTCAACCAGTGAAGTTTTCGCACATTTCAAGCCAGATTATATGGTGCTTACCAATCTGTTTCGGGATCAGCTTGACCGATATGGGGAGATTGACGCTATCATGGATATTCTGAAATCCGTCATGCAGTCTGCCCCTCACATAAAAGTAATCTTCAATGGGGATGATCCCCTGTCGGCGTTTCTTGTCATGGACAGCGGCAGTGATTCTGCTGCATACGGAATCAGTGAGCGCGTAATAGGGTCGAACCTTTCCCGTGAGATTCGGGAGGGACGCTTCTGCCGAGTGTGCGGCACGCAGCTTACCTATGGTTTTTATCACTATGGTCAGCTCGGAGACTATATTTGTCCCAAATGCGGTTTCCAAAGACCTGCAATCCAATTTGACGGGCGGAACATTGAGCTTGGGGAGGAGATTAAGTTTACGGTTGGAGGAAGATGCTTTTCCTCTGATTTGAAAGGCCTTTATAGCGTATACAACATTCTGGCGGCATACGCAGGGATTAGGACGGCGGGCTTGAAGGCAAAACATTTTCGGCAGGCGCTCTTAGATTTTCAACCTAAGAACGGACGGATGGAGGAATTTTGGATTGGGGATACGAAGGTCTGGCTGAATCTGGCGAAGAATCCCACCGGCTTTAACCAGAATATTGACGTTATGCTGCGGGATGGGTCGTCTAAGAAGCTGGTAATTGTTATTAATGACAATGACCAGGACGGTACGGATATTTCCTGGCTGTGGGATGTGGATTTTGAACGGCTGCGGGGACTTAAGGAGGATTGTATCACGGTCAGCGGAATCCGCTGCCAGGATTTGGGGCTTAGGCTTAAGTATGCAGGGATTAGGTCAGAGCTTGAACCGGACGCAGAAAAAGCAATAAAAAGCTATATAGACAAGGGCAGCAGGAGTCTGTATGTGCTGGTGAATTATACCGCGTTGTTTGATATCAGGAATATTCTGAAGCGCATGGGTTAGCCGGCAGTCCGGTGAATGATACGGTAATGTGAGGACGACAAATGAGAAGAACATCAGATATGAAAATTACAATCGGGCATCTCTATCCGGATTTATTGAACCTTTATGGAGACAGAGGGAATATTGCGTGTATGATGCGCAGATGCCTGTGGCGGGGCATCCAGGCAGAAACCATAGAGTTTCATATGGGAGACTGTGTTGATTTCAAGGAACTTGACATTGTACTTCTGGGAGGAGGCTCTGACCGTGAGCAGAGAATCGTCTGCGGCGAGCTTAAGAAGATACAGGGGCAGTTTCAGGATTATGTAGAAGATAACGGCGTTGTGATTGCAGTCTGCGGAGGTTACCAGCTTTTGGGGAAATATTACCGGACAGACGCCGGCACGATGGAGGGCCT
>ERZ808044.180-NODE-180-length-87397-cov-7.046519_pt1 | contig 87397 bp, 82 predicted proteins | sample MGYA00380195_ERZ808044 | MGnify/ENA primary metagenome ERZ808044 (study PRJEB31490, sample SAMN06133423) | mouse gut metagenome | isolation source: Z7_2 | host: mice | place: China: Chengdu | collected 2015-05 ...
AGAGGCAATCTCCCTGTCTGAAGGACAGAGCACCTCCAAAATGCGCCCCTCTGCCTTTCCTTTACGAACCTTATTGACCGAGAAGCGCACCTTCTGTCCCGCAATCCCGTTCTTGACAATAACCACCTTATCCTCCTGCGGCAGAATAATCCTCCCATGGTTCGGGAAATCCACCTTGTCTATTACGCCTTCGTACACTTGCCCCTTTTTCATCATCTCTACTCCTATCCTAATATTATAAGCCTTTCTTATACTTCGCCTTCAAAACTGTCCCCTCCTGCTCGACCTCAATCCGGGCGATGCTCTTGACATACTGATTAAACTGGGCATACCCATAATCACTGATCTTGAAATCCGCATACTCCTCATACACCTTATTCCCAAGGGTACTGAGTTCAATCCCGTTCCTTCCCGCCTTCTTCACCAGATAAACCACATACCGGTCAATGTCCTCCTTCATGCCCCAGTCCTCCTTCAGGGCAACTGACACCAGATTACCATGCTTAATCAACTGAATACGGGAAAATTCCTCCAAAAACTTAGACAGCATATTATACCCATAGCTTCGCACGTCAAAATCCGGGTACAGGCTTACCAGGCGGCTTCCCACCTCGCCAAGTCCGGTCACCTTATTGTCATCCTGGTTCTCAATAATCATCTTAATAATGGCATCCTCAATCTTCTCCTTGCTCAGGCTGTCATGAGGCTCATCAGCCTTCGTGCTTCCCGGCTCCTGCTCTGACAAGAGGTTCTCCAATATGGTAAACTTATCACAAGCCTTACGGAACGGCTCAGGCGTCTTATTTTCACCCATGCCAATTACCATCTTCGCGCTCTCCCGAATCCTCGTCACCAGGCGGGTAAAATCACTGTCGCTGGACACGATACAGAACCCGTCCACATCATTCGTATATAAAATATCCATAGCGTCAATAATCATCGCTGAATCCGTGGCATTCTTCCCCTGGGTATAGCTGAACTGCTGAATCGGCATAATCGAATTAGTCAAAAGCTCGTCCTTCCAGCTTGAGTGCTGTGTGTTCGTCCAATCCCCATAAATTCTCTTATAAGTGATTACCCCATACTTCGATAACTCCGTAAGTATGGGTTTGATATATTTAGCCGATACATTATCCGCATCAATCAATAAAGCATAACATTGTTCATCCATTTCCTTCTCCTTCTATCTCTTTCTTCCATGCCCGCCCTTCATATCAATGTCCCCAACACACTGATTCCCTTAGGCAGCCTTTTTCCGTACAACCTCCATACCTTCACGAAAAAAGCAGGCAAGATGCCTCTTTCTCATCTGATGGCCTCCAACCTGCTTCCTCTATCGTACATCCTACGACATATTCTCTTATACCTGATCATCTTCATTGAAGAAATCATCATCAAAATCATCCTCGAAATCTTCTTCAAAGTCTTCAAGATAATCGGGTGTAAAGAAACAATATACCGCATAAGCAATCGCCGCAACCGCTGCAACTGCGCCCATGATTGCAAGAACCCACAGAACTGTCTTACAGTTCTTGTCTTCTTCTTCCTTCTTATTAATCAGTTCGCTCAGCCTTGATGCCGCAATCAATTCTTCGACTTTATTCATAATCCCACATCCTTTCCATATGCTTTTCCCAGCAATTCAAATATTATAAATATTATAACACTATATTTTTAAGATTACTACACATTTCTGGAAATCTTTCAAAAAAGTTACACTATAACTTCTGAAGTTTCGCAAAAGCCGCAAACATTTTCTTGGTGCCGCGCCCGTCAAAATCCACCGTCACCTCATAATCCCTTCCGCCCTCTACGATAGCCTTCACGGTGCCTTCCCCGAATTTCCCGTGAAGCACACGGTCTCCCACCTCATACGCAAGCTTGCCGCCGGAGGGCGTCCCGAACTGTCTGGCAGGCTTCTGCGCCGCATACAGCTTCGTCTGAAACGCCTGCTTCGCCTGCTTATACACATTCTTCACCGGAGGCTCCTCCACCAGCTTCTCAACCTTCGCACCTGTGGATACCAACTCCAAAGGAACTTCATTCAGGAAACGGGACATTCTGTTATACTGTGTCTCCCCCCTAATCATACGGCGTCTCGCGCAGGTCAGAGTCAGACGCTTCATCGCCCTCGTAATTCCCACGTAACACAGCCGTCTCTCCTCCTCCAAATCTCCTGGATCCTCGGAGGAAATGGTCATATAACTGGGGAAAATCCCATCCTCCAGCCCCGCCAGATATACATGGGGGAATTCCAGCCCCTTGGCGCTATGTAAGGTCATCAGAACCACATAATCCTTGCTGGCATCCATGCTGTCAATATCCGCCACCAGGGCAACCTCGGCCAGAAAGCCGCTTAAAGTCACAGGCTCATGCATCTCCTCGCAAGTCTCCTCGTAAGCGACAATCTTACTGATTAATTCGTCAATATTCTCAATCCTCGCCTCAGCCTCCTCATCCCCCTCGGCTTTCAGGCTCTCCACATATCCCGTCTCCTCGATGATTTCCTCCATCAGTTTAGAAACCGACATTTCCCTGGCATCCGTCTTAAAATGCTCAATCAGCGCCACAAAAGACTCAAGCCTAGCCGCGCCTCTGCCGATGCTTGGAATCAGATCCACCGCCTTAAGGGCGTCATAGAAGCCAATTTCCCTCTCTGCCGCGTACTCCTGTACCCTGTTAATACTGGTCAGCCCGATTCCCCGCTTCGGAACATTGACAATCCGGCGCACAGCCAAATCATCCTGCCCGTTATCCACCGTTTTCAGATAACACAGCAAATCCTTAATCTCACGCCTTGCATAGAAGTTGATGCCTCCCACAATCTTATATGGAATATTCTCTGTCACAAACTTTTCTTCAAACATACGGGACTGGGCGTTCGTGCGGTACAGAATCGCATTCTCCTGGTAAGTACAGTCACCCCTGTCTACATTTTTCCGAATATCATTCACAATGTAATCCGCCTCGTCATAAGCTGTGTCAAACTGGCGGAGAGACAGCTTTTCCCCCTCCCCGTTTGCCGTCCAGAGAGTCTTGTCCTTTCTTCCCACATTATGGCGGATTACAGAATTTGCCGCATTTAAAATGTACCCCGTAGAACGGTAATTCTGCTCAAGCTTAATCGTCATGGCGTCCTCAAAGACCTGCTCAAAATCCAATATATTCTTGATATTAGCCCCGCGGAACTTGTAAATAGACTGGTCGTCATCCCCCACCACACAGAGATTCCGGTACTTCGCCGCCAGAAGCCGCACCAGCTCAAACTGCACCGTATTCGTATCCTGGTACTCGTCCACCATGATATAACGGAATCTCTCCTGATAACGCTCTAAAACGTCTGCCTGTGTCTGGAACAACTGTACGGTCTTTACCAACAAATCGTCAAAATCCAGCGCATTGTTGGCACGAAGCTGCTTCTCGTACTCCTCGTACACCTGCGCAATCTTCTGCCTGCCGAAATCCCCTTCTGCACGGCGTCTGAACTCCTGAGGGTTCACCAACTCCTCCTTGGCATGTGACACCGCAGCCATCAGGGCGCGTTCCTTATAAACCTTTGTATCAACCTTCAACAGCTTACAGATATCCTTCATCAAGGTTTTCTGGTCGTCCGTGTCATAGATGGTAAAGTTCGTATCGTAGCCAAGCAAATCAATGTGCCTGCGGAGAATCCGGACACACATGGAATGAAAAGTGCTGACCCACACACTCTCCGCGCCGAATTTCACTAGCTTGTCCACACGCTCGCGCATCTCACCCGCCGCCTTATTGGTAAATGTAATCGCCAGAATATTCCACGGGTTGACTCCCATTTCTTCGATTAAATAGGCAATTCTATGGGTCAGTACCCTGGTCTTTCCTGAACCTGCCCCCGCAAGCACCAAAAGCGGCCCTTCCGTATGAAGCACCGCTTTTTTCTGTTGTTCATTTAACGTATCGTATATACCCAATCTTCTTGTATCCTCCCTCAACCGCATTATCTTCTCTGCATCTTACAAAAAGTAACTGGATATATTATAGTGTTTTCCCGCAAAAACTGCAACCAAATTCGTATATTTGCTGTTCATTGCAGCAAATCCGCCCTATTAAAAGCCGCCTTATGGCTGACGGCTTCTACATCTGGCCCATCAGATTCACCATCTCAATAGCTGACAGGGCACAGTCATACCCCTTGTTGCCCGCCTTGCTTCCCGCACGCGCGATGGCCTGCTCAATATTCTCCGTGGTAATCACTCCGAATATTACCGGAACCCCTGAAGAAAGCCCCGCCTGAGCAACGCCTTTGGAAACCTCGTTACACACATAATCATAATGTGACGTATCCCCGCGGATGACAGCCCCGACACAGACTACCGCGTCATACTTCCCCGACTTCGCCATCTTAGAAGCGGCAAGCGGAATCTCAAACGCCCCCGGCACCCAGGCCGCCGTGATGTTCTCCTCCTCTACGCCATGGCGCACCAGGCCGTCCACGGCGCCTCCGAGCAGCTTATTTACAATAATCTCGTTGAATCTGGACGCTACGATTCCCACCTTCATCCCCTGGGGCGCAACTACTTTTCCTTCCAATACCTGAATCTGTTTCATGTTCTTTTCCTCCTTCTAAAATGTAATTTCGTTAAATATATGTCCCATCTTTTCCTGTTTTGTCTTCATATAATTAATATCATACTTCTGGGGCTCAATCTCAATAGGCACACGCTCGCGAATCTCCAGCCCAAAGTCGCTTAACCCATAGACCTTATCCGGATTATTTGTCAGCAGGCGAAGGGATTTCACCCCAAGCTCAGACAAAATCTGGGCGCCCACCCAGTATTCCCTCAGATCCGGCGCAAACCCAAGACTGATATTCGCCTCCACCGTGTCCATCCCCTGTTCTTGAAGCTGGTAGGCTTTCAGCTTATTAATCAGCCCGATTCCACGTCCCTCCTGGCGCATATAAAGAACGATTCCACGTCCCTCCGCCTCAATCTGACGCATAGCCTCCTTAAGCTGGTTTCCACAGTCACAGCGCAGAGAGCCGAAAACATCTCCGGTCAGACATTCCGAATGCACCCTGCAAAGGACATTTTCCCCGTCCCCAATCTCACCCTTAACCAACGCCACATGATGTTCTCCCGTAATGTCGTTGACAAACCCGTGAATCTGGAAATGCCCGTACTGTGTCGGCATATTTGCACATGCCTCCTTAACCACATGCTTTTCATGAATCCTGCAATAATCCTGTAAATCTTTGATGGTAATGAATTTAAGATGATAGGCTTTGGCCAGCTTCCACAGATTGGGGGTGCGCATCATGGTACCGTCGTCCTCCATAATCTCACAGCAGACGCCGCACTCCTTAAGCCCTGCCAGACGCATCAGATCAACCGTAGCCTCTGTGTGCCCGTTTCTCACCAGAACCCCGCCTGCTCTTGCAATCAGAGGAAATACATGTCCTGGCTTTCGCATATCCTCCGGCCTCGTGGCGTCGTCCACGCATTTCATCATCGTATAGGAACGCTCTGCCGCCGAGATTCCTGTGGTGGTATCCACATGGTCGATAGACACGGTAAACGCCGTGCCATGGTTATCCGTGTTTTCCGTCACCATAGGCGGCAGGCCAAGCCGCGACGCTGCCCTCTCGCTCATAGGAGTGCAGATCAGCCCCTTGGCGTGAGTTGCCATAAAATTAATATTTTCCTGGGTTGCAAACTGCGCCGCGCAGATCATATCCCCTTCATTTTCACGGTCCGGATCATCCGTCACCAAGATAATCCTCCCCTCTCTCAGTTCTTTAAGCGCGTCCTCCACCGTATTGTATTGGTACTGTTGTTCCATGTTCTTCCTCCTCTTATATCCCGTATTCTCTCAGGAAATCCATAGTAAGCCCCGAACTTTCCTTTGCTTTGCCCCCATTGCCAAGCCCTAACAGCTTCTCCACGTATTTCCCCACAATGTCATTCTCCAGATTCACCACATCTCCCGCCTTCTTCTTAAGAAGGGTTGTTTCCTCTCCCGTATGGGGGATGACCGACACCTGAAATGAAGTCTCGCTGACAGACGCCACAGTCAGGCTGATTCCGTCGATACCGATAGACCCCTTCTCCACAATCAGCCGCAGTACGGCAGGCTCTGTCCGAATCGTCACCCACACCGCATTCTCCTCCCTGCGCAGGCTCTCTATTACGCCGGTTCCGTCGATATGTCCGGACATAATATGCCCTCCAAACCGTTCTCCCGCCGCCATTGCCCGTTCAAGGTTCACCAAATCACCGGCTTTCTGCTGTCCAAGGCCGCTTCTCCGGTAAGTCTCTGCCATAATATCCGCGGTAAATCCGTCCTGGCTTAAGGAAACCACCGTCAGACACACGCCGTTTACTGCAATACTGTCCCCTACCTTAGTCCCCTCAAGCACCTTTCTGGCCTCAATCCGAATCTGCCCTGAGTTTCCCGTCAGTAAAATCTGACGAATCCTTCCCATTTCTTCTACGATTCCTGTAAACATCTCTCCACCTGCCTTACTTTATATTCAATCAGCAAATCTTCTCCTATCTGGGACACTTTTTGAAATTCCAACGAAACCGCCTCCTTCGGAAGCTCTGCACCCACACCCGCAACCGGAGTCCTGGCCTCCTCCCCTCCGAAAATCTTTGGCGCAACAAATGCCCGTACCTCCTGGACAATGCCTGCGCGCAGGGCGCTGTCATTTAGTATGCCGCCGCCCTCAAGCAAGATACTGTCGATTCCCTTCTCCCCAAGAAATCCCATAAGCTTTTTCAAGTCCACCCGCCCCTTGCCGTCTGAAGCCCCAAGCGTCTGCACGCCGAGCCGTTCTAACCGCCGGATTTTCTCTCTCTGCCGCGATTGTGCCTGGGATGCGTCCACCCGCGCCATATTTTCCTGAACGGACGCCTCGCCGTCAATCCCTTCCTCCGGCGCATAAGCCACAATGGTGGGATATTCCTTAGCCGTCTGACAAATCTGGCTGTCAAGGGGAATCCGCAGATGGCTGTCGCAAATAATTCGTATTGGACTTTTTCCTTCCGAAATCCTGACATTCAGCATCGGGTCGTCGGCAAGCACCGTCCCAATCCCCGCCATGATTCCCATACATCTGTGGCGAAGCCTCTGCACCTCCATGCGCGCCGCCTCCCCTGTAATCCACTTGGAAGCCCCTGTTTTCGTCGCAATCTTCCCGTCCGCGGTCATAGCATATTTCATAATCACATAAGGAGTGCGGCTGATAATATAGTGAAAGAAAATCGGGTTCAGGCTGTCACATTCCTCCCTCATAAAATTCTCCTCCACCGACACGCCCGCAGCTCTTAAAATCCCTGCGCCCTTTCCCGCCACCTTCGGATTAGGGTCAGCAGAACCAATCACCACCCTTGCGATACCATTTTCAAGAATCGCCTCTGTACAGGGAGGCGTCTTTCCATAGTGGCAGCAAGGCTCTAACGTCACATACATCGTCGCCCCCTTAGCCGGCTCTGTCAGGGAGGCGATAGCATTTCGCTCTGCATGAAGCTCTCCATACCGCCTGTGATAACCTTCCCCTATAATCCGCCCCTCCTTCACGATAACGGCCCCCACCAGGGGATTCGGGTTCGTCCATCCCATTCCCCTTTTCGCAAGCTCTATCGCGCGCTTCATATAATCCTGCTCTGTCATATACTTCCCTTCTTTCCCGGACACGTTCCCGCCCCTTTTCCTTCAGTTAAGTTCATTCTTACCGGTTTAAATCAGCAATAAAAAACAAAACCCCTGCAGAATACATCTACAAGGGAGGCTGTCCTACGATATAAAAAATGCTCTGAAACGGCTATCCATTCCAGAGCATCTCACACAAAGTATATTCGTAAAACAATACGATCATCTTCTTCCATCCAGACTATACTGTCGGCTCCGGAATCTCACCGAATCAACCTGTAAGAAAATCTTACGGCTCGCGGGCTTTACCGCCGGTAGGGAATCTCACCCTGCCCTGAAGACACATTCTATTAATTATGTAATATAGTATAACTCAATATCATAACGATTTCAAGAAATTTATTAAAAATTCTGAGCCTCCGGAATACTATGGTACATCTGGCTTAACTGGTCCTCAATAGAGAAAAAGCTGTCCAGCAAACGGGGGTTAAAACTGCCGCATTGACCGGTGCCAATCATCTCTATGACCATATCTCTGGAATAGGACGCCTTATAGACCCGCTTACAGCTTAGAGCGTCATACACATCCGCCAGAGACACCACCTGCGCCCAGGGAGAAATACTGCTCCCCTCAAGTCCCTCCGGATATCCCTTTCCATCCCACCGTTCATGATGATGGAGGGCAATATCACAGGCATAATCAAAAATCCTGCTGTCATGAAGCTGCGGAATACTTTCCAATATTGCAACCCCCTTCGTGGTGTGGGTCTTCATAACCTCATATTCATCCGGCGTCAACCGCCCCGGCTTCGTCAAAATAGAATCCGGAATAGTAATCTTCCCCACATCATGCATGATGGATGCAAGGGCAATATCATCAATCTCCTCCTGCGCCATCCCTCTGCCAATAGAGGTATTCTCAAGCATCATCCTCGTAATCTCAGATATTCTCTGAACATGGCCGCCGGATTCCTCGTTTCGGAACTCAATAGCCGTGGCCAGCGCTTCAATCATGCCCTGGTTCAGCTCAATAATCTGCTTCGCCTGCTCTAAGAGCTTAACCTGCTGCTTCTCCACTACAAAATTCAGATGCCGCCTTGTCTCAAACAGCTCAATCACCGACTCCACGCGACGCATCACCACAAAGGAGACATAAGGCTTCTTGATTACATCCATAACTCCGAGCTGATATGCCTCTTTGATTACCTTGTCATTGGCCTCGGCTGTAATAAGGAACACGGGAATCGACTTAAGCAGACCCTCTTTCTCCATCTTCCGCACAACCTCAATTCCATTCATCTCCGGCATCATCACGTCCAAAAGAACCGCACAAAAATGATTGTTAGGATTCATAATCTTCTCAAGCCCCTGCCGCCCATTCACGGCCTCCGCCACAGAGTAAGAGCCGGAAAATATCTTCCGCAGGATTGCACGATTGATTGCATCGTCATCAACTATTAAAATTGTATTCCTTCCTGACTCATCATACTGTTTCATTTCTGACAACTTCCTTCTTCGTTATTATGTCTGAATATACGATCAGGCATTCTGATACTGTCGAATACAGTCAACGATATCTCTCTGGATCGGCTCTGCCTCCAAAAAAGCAGCCTTTGCCTCTGTCCCCCTGCCTTCGCGCAGCAGTCCCAGTATCTCCGTATATCGTGTAAATAAAGGAAGAATTGAGAGATTTCCCGCAGCCCCCTTCAATGTATGTACCCGTCCCGCCAATTCCTCAAGAACTTCTCCTTCAAAATCCTCTATTTGGATGGGATTTGAATTGACGACATCCACAAACATGCCAAGCATCATCTCATATAAAGACACATCCCCTACGACGCGGTCCACCCCTTCTTTCACGTCAACACCTAACTGCTTCAATTCCTCCAAGAATTCCATACCAAAAACTCCTTTCCTGCTACAAAGAATCCCCATACTGCTTTCTACGCTCTAACACCTCCTGGAACGTAGTCTTTAACTGTTCGATCACGATAGGCTTGGATACATGGGCATCCATACCGGACTCCAGAGCATCCCGAATATCATCCACAAACGCATTGGCAGTCATGGCAATAATAGGGACACTCTTTGCCGACGGATGGCCGCTGATACGAATCGCCCTGGTAGCCCCATAACCATCCAGAACAGGCATCTGCACATCCATAAAGATAACGTCATATTCACCAGGCTCGGAGTTATTGAACATCTCCACAGCCTCCTGTCCGTCCTTTGCAATATCGCAGACCGCAGCCCCCAAGGACTCCAAAATCTTTACCAGAATCAGCCTATTAACCTCAATATCATCTACCACAAGGATATGCTTTCCCGCAAAGACACTTTCCTCCTTCTGAGTCTTCTCCTCTTGCAGCCTGTCCTTTCCGCCGTCCATAACCCGTTGGATGGCCTCCTTAAAACTGTGCATAAAAAACGGCTTTGTAAGGAAGTTATTGACTCCAACCTCCAGCGCCTCCTCCTCAATCTCACTCCAATCATACGAAGTAAAAAACAGAATCGGAATCTTTACCGGATAATTCTTCCGGATTAATCTGGCAGTCTCCATGCCGTCAAACTCCGGCATCTTCCAGTCTAATATCATCACATCATAGGGCTCTTGGTTCTCCCTTGCCGTGCGCATCATCTCTACCACCTTTTTTCCGTTGGTAGTATAGCGTATATCCACGCCCGTATGCTCCATGGCCTTTACGATATTCTGGCAGACATATTCATCGTCATCGGCAACAATCATTCTTCTGACACCATGCCTCTCCCAGAATGCCAGGTCGTCTTCATCATCCTCACAGATACGCAGATCCAGATCCAGTGTAAACGTAGTGCCTGCGCCTAACTCGCTCTCCACCTCAATCGAACCGCCCATCAGGTCTACCAGGCTCTTGGTGATGGCCATCCCAAGCCCTGTTCCCTGTATCTCTTTTGTGGCAGAACCTTCTTCCCTGGTAAACGGCTGGAAAATTACCTCCAGATAATCCGGAGACATTCCCTGACCGTTATCACGGATCACAAACTCAACACGGCTATACCCCTCCGTAACCCCAGGCAGTTCACAGACATCCAGCTCTATACAGCCGCCCTCCTGGGTATACTTGACCGAATTCGATAAGATATTGATCAAAATCTGGTTGATGCGCAGCTTATCTCCCAACAGCCGTTCATGTGTAAAAGAAGAAGCAAAAATACGGAATGTCTGATCCTTTGCCCTACTCTGCGGACGGATAATTACATTCAATTCCTCGATTACTTCCGCCATGTTCACTTCCGAGATATTCAGCGTAGCATTGCCGCCCTCAATCTTGTTCATATCCAGCACATCATTGATAAGCCCCAGAAGATGCTGGCTGGCAGCATTAATCCGCTGTGTATATTCCAATACCCGTTCAGGGTTATCTGCCTCCTGGGAAAGCAGGGTAACCAGTCCCATGATGGCGTTCATCGGGGTACGGATATCATGGCTGACGCTGCTCAAGAACGTACTTTTCGCCTTATTCGCCACTTTCGCCAGGTCTAACGCCTGTGTCAAAGTATTCTGCGTCTCCCTCTCTCTGGTCCGGTCAGAGAGATAGACAACAATCTTCTTCTCTCCCTGAAGCATCACACTGTATACCGTCTCCCAAAACCACCTGTGTTCCCCCGTCTTCGCATGAATCCGTTCGCTCATTACAGGCTCAAAGGAGGCTCCCGTCTCCAGCGCATCCAAATCTACAAACTCCACCATCTTGCCTGAACAATACTTGGCACGTCCAAACATACGTACATCCTTAAGGACATCCTCCCTCGGAATTCCAAGAACCCGTTCCACATTAGAGCTCACGTATTCAACCCTTCTATCCTGATTGTTCAGCATTATATAGACGTCATCCGTATTATTAGACAGATAGGTCGAAAAAATATCAAACTGCTGCTTATTATATTCAATCTCCTGATCCTTCTTACTAATCTCCTTATGGCTTCGCCAGTTGAGAAACAGACATCCGGCAAAAAATATCATAACAACTCCCAGGAATATAATCGTAAACTGGGAATTTTTGATGATCTGATCCGCTTCCTCCATAACCGCCGAAACAGGAACCACAGAGATCAAATACCACCCCTCTACATTCTCCACAGGTACATAGGTACAGATCTGTTCTCCCTGAGTATTTTCAAATACCGCAGTACCCGTCTCACGATTTCTAAGAATCTCGACAAATTCTTCTCCCCTGCCTTCTGTATCATCTGCATCCAATACCATCTCAAACAGATTATCAAAAGAAGCTTTATCGTTCTCGTCGTTGGAACGCATCAAGATCTCTCCCTCGCGGCTCACAATATACCCCCGCCCCAGTCCGTCATAGAAGGACAGGGAAAACTCCTCTAACACTTCCTCACTCTCGTAAGACTTCTGAAACAATCCCTGCACGCCGTCAGCAAACTCAAATCTCTCATAATATCCAAACGCCGTATTCCCCGAATACAGCCCCGGATATGGATCCCGAATATCAGCGCCCACTAAAGAACGATAGTCCTCAAGCTCGTCCCCCTCCATCGCGAACACCTGTTCGGATTTATTATTACAGTATTCACCGGTTTCAAGATTAATGACTGAATAATACGCATGAATCGCAGAAAATACATTCAACTTTTCATGAATTCCCGCTGTATCCCCGGAATCCATATGTGAAAAATATGTTGCATAACTGTGCAGTCTCTCTCTGTCTGCCGAAATAAAGGTATCAAAGGATTGCTGCTGCTGTCTTGTCACATCCAGCACATTGCCAATCGTCTGATCCATCAAATTACTGCGGAGTATCACGATATAGACTACCCCAACGCCTACAACCAGCGCAATACATGCACAAATTAGAGCGTTTATCACATAGTACCGCTTATTTTTTTCTTTCTCCGTTCCTTCCACATTTATTCGCCTTCATATTCTCTCATTTTATATTTCTACATTATACAAAAATAACCAAAAAAATACAACAAAAAAACCAAAAACTAAATATTAATACTTATCTTTTTGCGATTTTCTCGATTGCCTCCAGTAGCAGCGTAAAATCCAGTGGTTTGGAAAGGCAGGCATCAATCCCACATTCCATCGCTCTGCCCTTGTTGCTGGCAAGGATGTCTGCCGACAGCGCAATGATCGGGATATGGGCCAGAGTCGGGTCTTTTAGCTTCCGGATTGCCGCAGAAGCCTCCCATCCGTCCATAACCGGCATCTGCAGATCCATAATCACCAGGTCGTAATCACCAGGGGACGCGCATTCCACCTTTTCCACCGCAATCTTTCCATTCTCCGCCGGCTCCACCGTAAATCCCATCCGTTCCAGAAGCTCAGTCTCAATCTCCAAGTTAATCTCATTGTCCTCCACCAGCAGGATACGCAGGCTTGTACCAGAAAATGCTTCTTCTCCTCTGGACGCGTCATGAAGGGGCTGTGCCCGAAAAGTAAGAGCCACGGTGAATATGCTGCCCTCGTTTACGCTACTCTTAACCTCAATATTTCCATGCATCATATCCACAATGCTTTTGGCAATCGTAAGCCCAAGGCCGATCCCATGTACGCCGCTTAATGTGGAGTTCTTCTCCCGGCTGAAGGGCTCGAATATCTTTCCCAGAAATTCCTCGCCGATTCCAATGCCGTTATCCTCCACCACCAGATTATAGACCACATAACTGTTGGGAAGCTCGTCCTTCTCTGTAAGCCTTATATTCACCCTGCCGCCCACATTCGTGTACGTCACGGCATTGTTGGCAAGGCTTAAGACAAGCTGCTGAAGCTTTCCCTGGTCTGCATAAATGATATTGTGCTTCACGCTGTCACAGTCCAAATGGAAGGACAGGGACTTCTCCTTCGCCTGAGGCAGCAGAAACTCATACGCCTCCTGAACCGTCTCACACAGGTCACATTCTACCTCCGCAGGACCGGCGGCATTTGACAGGGCCGAGATATCCAGCACCTTTGTGATCATGTCAAGAAGCTGGCGGCTGGCGGTATCAATCCGATCCAGATAACCCACAACCTTCTCCGGCTCTGCTACCCATGCTTTTGCCAGAGATGTAAATCCAAAGATGGCATTCAGGGGTGTGCGCATGTCATGGGAAATATTCGACAGGAACGCATTCTTCGCCTTGATAGCCAGATTAGCGCTTCCTAACGCCTCGGCAAGCAGCCGCTTCTGTTCCGTCTGCTGCCGCTTTCTCTCGTCGCTGGATTCCCCGATAAACACATAGAAAATATCCCCAACCGCTTCATTCTTAATATAATGGCCGTAATCCTCCACCCATATGACAGTTCCGTCCCTGCGCCTAATCCGGTACTCTACAAAATCCAGATCAAACTGATTCTCAAAGATCTGTCTCTCAATACTCTTATCCACCTCATCCCAGTCCTCCGGATAGACAAGCCCCCGAAACGTATTACCGGTGAGCTCTCGGAATTCCTTTCTCGTCTCGCACTTGAATATATTAAGCAAACTCTGGTTTACATAGACAATCTGCCCTTCACTGTCAGCAAAATAGATTAAAAAACCGCCTGGAATCTCATCCATAAAACGCAGGAACTCAAAGGTCTCCGGAAGGCTGTCCCTATCCTCCAAAGGAATCAGTTCTTTGGGCAGCTTCTCCTCACTGATACTGTTTGGCTCAATTTCATTCTCCTCCAGGATACGCAGTAAATGTATCACACGCTCAATCAAATGCCCTTCATGTCTCATGTTCATATAAAAACACCCCCTCTTACTCTTATATAATTAAATCGCCTTTTGACGCCATTTACCTCGTTTATAGAAAATACTTGTAATGATTGCACCGAGCACCCACGAAATCAGAAGTGAAACATAGATACTCTCCTTGCGCCCGCCTGGGAAATCCGCACTCTTTGTCAGGTATACCAGCCCATAGGCAATGGGAACCCGCAAAAAAATGGTCATCACAATAGAAATCCACATAGGAGTCACCGTATCTCCGGCGCCGCGCATCACACCGGATAAGCTCTGGATAATCGCCATTGCAATATAGCCCACAGCCAGAATCCGCATCATATTCATACTGAGTGTCACCAAATCCGCCGTATTCGTGAAGATTGCCATCAGATGCCTTCCAAAAATCAGTATCAGCCCTGTAATCGCAGCCGAGAAGCCAACTGCCATCAAGGTCCCCTGCTTTGCGCCCTGGCTGACACGGTCATAAGCCCTCGCACCCACATTCTGTCCGGCATAGGTGGTCATAGCCGTTCCAAAAGAAAAATTAGGCAGCATCGCAAATCCGTCCACACGCATGACGATGACATTGGAGGCGATGAACTGTTCTCCGAAGCTATTGGTAAGAGACTGAACCACCAGCATCGCCATGGACATAATCGCCTGGGTTACTCCGGAGGGAACCCCCAGACGGATAATATTCATCCCATGACGGTTAGTCAGCCGGAAATACTGGGCCTTAAAGTCAAATAACTCCTTCATCCGCATTAACTTAAGAAGGCACAGCACAGCCGAGATGGCCTGTGCAATCACGGTTGCCAGGGCAACGCCGCTTACTCCCATATCAAATTTTATCACAAATAGCAGATCCAGTGCAATATTCAAAACGCTGGATACAATCAAATATACCAATGCGGAAATCGAATCGCCAAGCCCTCTTAAAATTCCGCTTAATATATTGTAAAACGCAAGCCCTGATACCCCCAGAAACAGAATCCGAAGGTAAGACGTACACCAGTTAAGGATGCTTTCCGGCGTCTTTAAAAGCACCAGAAGGGGCCTTGCCAGCACAGTAGCCAAAAACATTACTATAATAGAAGATATTGCTGTTAAAACAATACTGTTGGCAATGGCAATAGATAGATCCTCCCTCTTTCGCGCACCGAAATACTGGGATACCATAATACTGGCGCCTACGCTGATTCCGATAAACAGCACGATCAGCAGATTCAGAATCGGCCCTGCGCTTCCCACCGCGGCCAGCGCGTTATCTCCCACATAGTTACCTACCACCACGCTGTCCACCGTATTATATAACTGCTGAGCAATATTACCGATTAACATTGGCACAGTAAAAATCAAAATATCCTCCCAAGGCTTTCCCACGGTCATATCAACCGGTGCAAATAATTTCTTCAGTACATTCATACTTCTCCTCCTCATTTACAAACCTTACTGGACGAAGTCCACCTACCCGAAGGGTATGCATTACGTTGTGCCCTTAGGTATACTCTTATATTCAGTTATATCACAAATTATTAAATTTTGATAGAGTATTTAAAAAATCCTTGTGATATAGTTTTAAAAACTATATAATAATTCCATTGAGGTGATAATATGACAATTAATACAAAGGACATGCTGAACAGTATTCTCTCCAGTATCTCACGAATTGAATATGTAAGACCGGATTCCATTCCCAATATAGACCTTTATATGGACCAGGTCACTACATTTATGGAGGAACAGCTCTCCTCCTCCAGACGGCACGAGGAGGACAAGATTCTGACCAAGACCATGATCAACAACTATGCCAAGAACAATCTCCTTCCCCCGCCTGTGAAGAAAAAGTATTCCAAGGAGCACGTCCTTGCGCTGATCTTCATCTACTATTTTAAGAATATCCTGTCCATCAAGGATATCGAAACCTTGCTCTCTCCTATTACGGAGAAATATTTTGACGCAGACGAGACACTTAACATGACCGCCATCTACGAAGAAATCTGCCAGCTTGAGAAGTCCAGAATCGACGCCCTTCAAAAAGATGTGGCAAGATCCTACCATCATGCCATGCACTGTTTTGCAGATGTGCCTGATGATGAGCGCGATTACCTTCAGCTCTTTTCCTTCATCTGCTCGCTGAGCTTTGACGTGTATGTCAAGAAGCTTCTGATTGAAAAGCTGATTGACGAGCTTCCAGAGCCGTCGCACGAAAAAAAGAAGAAATAAGACTTCCCAAGTCTTGTTTCTTCTTATCTTCCTAATTCTATTACAGTGTCTCCTCTCCCTCCTCCATGGCACCAATCCGCGCAAATACCATGTCATAACCGTCATTGCCGTAGTTAAGGGAACGATTCACCCTGCTGATGGTGGCGGTAGAAGCGCCTGTCCTCTCGGCAATCTCAAGATAGGTCCTGTGATCCCGCAGCATCTTCGCCACCTCGAATCTCTGGGACAGCGACAATAACTCATTGATCGTACAGATATCCTCAAAAAATGTATAACACTCCTCTTTATTCTCCAGGCTCAATATCGCACGGAACAGAAAGTCTACTGCCTCCGTCCTGATCTTCTTACTCATATAACATTATCTCCTTCACAGCCAACTCAATTACTCTTATATTTTAGCACACTAAATTCATAAAGTCTATACCTTTTTCCAGTGTTTTAGACAAGACTTTAATTTTTCCAGTGAAGTATTGGCAATAAGCTCGTCCGGAAAGTTTACCTCTGAAAGAGCACGGGCCGCATACTGATATTCTGCAATATCCGCATCCACATGGGAATCACTCCCCAGAACCACCATAACCTCCTGCTTCCGGCACTCCCACAGCATGTCCCGACAGTTTTCCATGGTATTCCTCCGAAAGCTCTTTGGGCTTAAAGAAGAATTATTGACTTCCAGAAGCGTCCCTGTCTTTTTTGCCTCCCCAACCAACGTCTCCATATCCACGGGGAACCTCCCGTCGTCAGGATGCCCGATAATATCCACATAGGGATTCTGCATCACGTTCACATACGCCCGCGTCACCATCTCCCTGGTACACTCTCCCTTATAGCATGGGAAATGCATACTGGCAATGGCTATATCCAGCTCTCCCAAAATCTCCTGGGAAAGATCTACCTCCCCTTCCTCGTTCAGAATATTCAATTCCGTCCCCATCAGAAGCTCTATCCCGCACATCTGCCTGGGTACCACCCTAAGATTCTGGAAATAGTAGATATGGCAGGTCCCTGGCATCTGTACTGCATGTTCAGTAATCGCAAGACCCGTAAGCCCCTTTTCTGCCGCTGCCGACGCCATCTCCTTTATGGTATTGTAGGCATGTCCGCTGGCAAGTGTATGGGAATGTGTGTCAATCTCAATTTTCATAAATTTTTGTCCTTCTTTCTTGTCATTTCATTTTTACGCTTGGAAATATTATACAGTATATGTCCGCCTTTTTCTACACAATCTAAAATGAATCTTATATAATATGGAGGTAAACCATGAAAGAAAAAACAAACCAGGAAATCAGCGACGAATTTGACTACCTGTCCAACGCAGCCTCATCACAGGACTGTACCGGACTGATTCCGTCAGAGCCTGCTTCGACAGAAGAAGTGGAAGCCTATGAGGAGTTGTATCATTTTCTGCCGCCCCACGCAAGAGCATCTGCTATTAAGCCTGACGAACACCTTAAGTAATCCCGCATATACTAATGAAAAAATGGAGTTTTCATCATGCCTTCTAATAACTTAGTCCCAGTAAACGGCGTTATCCAGAGTATCTCTGCATTTGACAACAACTGCTGTATGCTTGAGGTCACTATACGCAATTCCGACGGGATCACCAACTTTATCGTAAGCCCTGACACTTACGTAATCAGTGAGGTCCGCTTAAGAGTCGGGATGAATATCACCGCATTCTATGATGCCAACCTACCCATCCCGCTAATCTTCCCGCCGCGCTACCAGGCCATCTTCATCGGGCGCAGGAATCCGAGAGAGAACATCTATGCAGGGGAATTCGACGATAATTTGGAATCCCTTGACGGCACATTGAAGCTGAACATCGGGCGCTCTACGGAGATTGTGACGTCCAACGGTCAGCCATACGACTGTTCTCTTGCGGCGCAAACGTTGATTGTGTATTACAGCGCATCCACCAGAAGTATTCCCGCCCAGACAACGCCGCGGAAGATTATCGTAATCTGTTAAAAAAATTTTATTTTTTTCTTTTCCTGGCCTCTCAACTGTGTTATAATTATGCTATGGGGTATTAGCGCAGTTGGGAGCGCGCCACACTGGCAGTGTGGAGGCCACGGGTTCAAGTCCCGTATACTCCACTTCCGAGTCTTGGAATTTATTTCCAAGACTTTTTGATTCAGTAATTACCAATAGTAAGAAGTTTATAGAAAGCAGGTGGGATTTAATGCCAAATGGTCTTGAGGTTGTTAAAACTGCTATTGATGACTTTAAAAAGATTCAAAAGTATATGTCATTGGCGAAAGAGGAGAACGCTGTAAAGACCTATGCTGAATTAAAGAGAGAATATCTGGCACTTAAAGCAATCCTTCAGACTGCCGGTGTCAATCTGACAGATATTGACGAGATGAAAGAGTAAACGAAAAGGTGTGAGCATATGCCAATCAACCTTGAAATTGTTAAAACTGCTATTGATGATTTTGCAAAAGTGCAAAGACGTATGATATTAGCAAAAAAGGAAAACGCACCAGAAACATATGCCGATTTGAAAGAGGAGTATATCTCTCCGAAAGCATTGCTCAATATCGCAGGCGTAAATCTCAATGAACTGGATAAAATCAAAGAGTAACAAGTGAATACCTGTATGTTCTAGTTTGCAAGGCATAGCCAGATTTCGATATTATGGCTATGCTTTTTAATTTTTCTCTATATTTGAAAGGGGAAAGACCTATGTAAGAGCTTTTCTTCACATAATATCCTCCCCCGAATATACTATACCATTAGGAATTTAAAGGAGGATATGTATGAAAAAGCGTTTACTTGCCGCCGCCCTTGTGATTGCACTGGCGCTCACAACCCTGCTGGCGTGCTCATCCAAAGAAAAAGACACGGAAACTGCCGCCCCTAAAAAAGAGACAAAAGAAGCTGCGCCTACAAAAGATACCAAAAAAGACGAAGTGCTTCCGGAATCTACGAAAGTCATTCTGAACGAAGTCGCTCATTCGATTTTCTACGCCCCGATGTATGTAGCTATTGAGGAAGGGTATTTTGAGGATGAAGGGATTGAGCTTGAGCTGGTAACTGGATTCGGAGCCGACAAAACAATGACCGCCGTAATCTCAGGAAGCGCAGACATTGGCTTCATGGGCTCAGAAGCCTCCATCTATACTTATAATGAAGGCGCCAACGATTATGTGGTAAACTTCGCACAACTGACACAGCGCGCCGGTAACTTCCTGGTAGCGCGGGAAGAAATGCCAGACTTTACTTGGGACGCACTCAAAGGGACGAATGTTCTTGGTGGAAGAAAAGGTGTGCGCCACTATATAATGTAAATTGGGGATACAATTTACATATTCTTGTCTTTTTATTTGTTACATGTTATAATTAGATAAATTTTTAATCGAGGAGAAATAAAATGGAGAAAATTTCAAAGAAACATTGGCTTGCTTTTCTAATACTTTTTCTATTTAATGTTATAATTCTTGTATTTTCGCCAGTTATCATAAGTTCACTTTTTGCAGGAATTACTATATCTATTTTAAATGTTTTGCTCTGTTTATGGCTTATCCATAATTATCTCAAGGAACCATTAGTGGAATATGGATTATATTTCAAAAAAATACATATACAGATAATTAGTGGAATTCTACTTGCTGTATTTATAGATTATTTACTTCTACAAAGTAGTATAAATATTACATCAGGGATATTTTATATAGAACATTTTGTAGGAAAATTGATATCAGATCCAGTTAATATTTTTTATTTTTTTATTCCTTTAATTTATGCAATACCAGAAGAATGTGTGTATCGTGGATTCTTATTATCTTTTTTCCAAAGATTATTTAATAACCCCATATTGAGTATTTCTCTAAGTGCTGTTTTATTTGGTGTGAGTCATTATCCTTCATACCATAATATAGATCAGGTTGTCTCTGCATCGATTTTTGGATTTATATTTGGATATTTACGAGTAAAGGATCCAGAAAAGTTTACACTTTTTTCACTTAGTTTGGCACATTTTTTGCATAATACTTTTATGGATAACGTCTTTTGGGGTGTGATGTAATTACAGTTGATGTTCAATAATCCATTGTAAGATTTCCTTTTCACCAATATCACCAGATGCCAGCGCAAGAATTACATCACTTAACTCCTTTTGGCTGTAAGACAATTCATATCCATTTAATGCAAGAAAAACTAACATCACATGCGCGCCAAGCCTTTTGTTTCCGTCTAGCATTGCATGATTTTTTACCAATCCAAAACAAAGCCGTGCCGCCTTTGCCTGAATGCTCGGATATAACTCCATTCCTCCAAATGACTGAAACGGGTTATTTAGCGCCAAATCCAACATTCCTTCATCACGGACACCGCCACTTCCTCCAGTAGCTTCTATCAAACTTGCGTGCAGTTTTAATATCTGTTCTTTGCTTAAAACATTCATTTTGCAAGAACCTCATACGCTTCCATGTTTTGTTTTATCAATCTCTCAGATATTGCAAACACATCTTCACTGCTGGCAACTTTTTCTTTTTCCGCCCTGCTAAAATCAATCACCAAATATCTGGGTATATTATTTTTTAGAATAACTGCCGTACCATGCTCGTCAACTACTTTGGTCACTTTTGAAAAATTCTGATTCGCTTCTGTAATTGAAATCATCGTGTTTGTGTCTATTGTCATTTTTATGCACCTCTCCTCTGATTATATTATATGCAAATTCTAGTTAGAAAACAACCTATTTTGCTTTTTTAATTGCCATAAAAACTTCGAGCTAATTGGTAATTGCTTTTAGAGAACACAATTTTCATAACCTTCATATATTGAATAAAAGGCAAAAAGGATATGATGTACATTGAAAAAACCGACTTACTATCTCTGGAAAACGGATTTCCACACAGAGGAAGAATTTAACCAGACAAAAGAGAAGTATACAAATTGGGGGTTTCGTGTGGTTACATATCTGGATGGTAATAACCAAACAGACATTCACAGCGGAATGAAAGCGCTGATTCAGAACCACTGGAATCGGTGTTGACAAATTACTGTTTTGGAAATGTTCTATATTTCACTATGAAAGGATGTAAAGTTATGAATGTTGGATACGTTCGCCTATCGAGAGACGATGACAAACGAAACTATGTTTCTATTGAAAATCAGATGTTAATTATTCGCCAGTATGCGGCCAAAAGAAATATTGTGGTTGACCGCTGGTATGAGGACGACGGCGTTTCAGGATATATTTTCGACCGCCCCGGCTTTAATCAGCTAATGAAAGATTTAGATAAGGACATTGATAGGGTTTTTGTCAAAGATTTCTCCCGTTTGGGCAGACATAACGCCAAGGTTCTACTCCTTCTGGACGAATTTCAAGAACGTGGAAAGCAACTGATTGTCATAGACGACGCTTATGATTCTTTTCATTCAGACGATGATACTATCGGTATAAAAACATGGTATAATGAAAGGTATGTAAAAGATACCAGTAAAAAAATCAGGCGTGCGCTTGGCGCACGGCAGAAGGAAGGAACTTTAATGACACAGCCGCCGTTTGGATATAAACGAAATGAAAAAAACAAGGCAATGATTGAGATTGTTCCCAAAGAAGCCGAATATGTAAAAATGGTATATGACCTTTATCTTAAAGGCTCTGGTTATCGAAAAATCGCCACATATCTGACCGAGAACCATGTACCTACGCCGTCCATGATACGCCATGACCGTGAACTGGAGGAAGGACGCCCCACGAAGCGTAAGGTTACTTCCGAATGGTCTGACGGTATGGTAAAGGACATACTGGATAATGACTTTTATATTGGCACATTCAGGCTGCATAAGAGGGAACGGGTTACGATTCATGGGAAAGACAAACGAGTACCGAAAGAAAATCAGAATATCTTTGAGAACCACCACCCGTCAGTCATTGACAAAATGACCTTTGATTTAGTCCAAGAGGTCAAGGAAAAACGGGTCAAGAATCATTACCGTGGAAGCCGTGGGCAATGGGCAGGAACAGAGATACCGAATCCCTTTGGAAGCTGCCTGTTCTGCAAGGACTGCGGCAGCCGTTTGACACCGATTGTGCGCAAAACTACGAGCCGTGAAAGAAAATACTATATTTGCAGCACCTATAATACCAAGGGCAGACGTTACTGTACTAAAGCACATTTAATCGAGGAACAAGACCTCATGGAGGATGTCGTAAATTATATCCGGCTTTGCAGAGATTCTTTGCATGAAATGATTGCCGCCTATGATATGAAGGATTTTGAAGCGGAAAAGAAGTCTGTGGAAGATAAACGTTCGGATATTCAGCAAATGATTTCAGAGCAGAAAAAGCAGTTAAAAACTTTATTTTCACAAAAGGTCAAAGATTTGGCTGCCAGCCCCGATAATGAGGATATTATCCATGAAACCTATGCCGCCCTGCAGCAGGATATTCTTGCAAATATACACGGTCTGGAGTTGAAACTGGAAGAATTGAACCATACAAAACTGGAAACAGCCGACGTAAGAACGAAGCTTAGAACAGCACTTGAAGTTGTGGACGACATCATCCAAAAGGGAATACTTAACCGTAAGGATATTGAGATTTTGATTGAGCGTATCATGGTTGATGAAAACGGACTTCCGGAGATTGAATTAAAATATGGTCTTTCAGGACTGATTCAGTATAGTCCGGCAGATGAATTGAACCGCAGGGAAAACGAGATTCTCTACACCACTATGAAGCTAATTCTTGAGGACAAACGTGGATTCACGTCAGCTAAGTATCTGTCTGCAAAATTAACAGACGCCGGATATAAGAAATCCAAAAGAGCTGTCCTTCCTTATATCAGCTTCATGATTGACAAGGGGATGATAGAACCTTCGGATAATCTGCTGAAACCTTATACCATCGTGAAAACACCAGCCGAAATCAAGGAAATTATGGCAAATTTTTCACAGGGCATTCCGTCTGATTCTTCATATGACCAAAATTTACATTTATGTATGGTCAACAGGTGGTATGCCTGAAATGGTATTCGAGTATATCTTGAAACAGCACGGCATCGACCCTGCCAATGATGTGAACATCGACCAGAGCATTGACTTCGGCTCCACAGCCGCCGCATTTGCGGAAAACCAGGGCGACTTCACGGTTGAATTCGAGCCCGGCGCAACCACCCTTGAAAAAGAAGGCAAAGGCTACGTCGTAGCCTCCCTCGGAACCGACAGCGGCTATGTTCCATACACCGCCTTCTCCGCAAAGAAAAGCTACATGGAGGACCATCCTGAAGTCATCCAAGGCTTCACCAACGCGCTTCAGAAGGGCATGGACTACGTGCAGGCACATACACCGGAGGAGATTGCAGCCATCATCGCACCTCAGTTCAAAGAGACAGACCAGGAAACCATCACCACCATCGTTACCCGCTACTACGACCAGGATACCTGGAAGGAAAACCTGATTTTTGAAGAAGACAGCTTCAATCTCCTTCAGGATATCCTTGAGGAAGCCGGCGAGCTGAGCGAACGCGCCCCATATAAAGATCTCGTAACAACAGAATTTGCCGAAAAAGCAGCGAAATAACCGCACATAATAGCAGCAAATTCTGCCTGATATAATAATATCCAAAACAGGGGACTGTGAAACGACAGTCCCCCATTCGTATTCCCATTCAACAACGCCTTATCTCCGGTTCTGCTCCTCCACCAGATGGGCAGCCCCATACATCTCCCTAAGCCTGGGCTTCTCAATCTTACCCGTCGCGTTTCGCGGCACGTCGGCAAAGATTACCTTCCTCGGACGCTTATACCTTGGAAGCTTCTTGCAGAACTGGTTGATATCCTCCTCCATACAGATAACACCTGGCTTCAGCGAGATAATCGCCGCCGCAATCTCTCCTAGCCGTTCGTCCGGCAGCCCGATTACGGCAACATCCAGAATCGAATCATTGGTGCGTAGGAAATCTTCAATCTGCACAGGATAGATATTCTCACCCCCGCTGATGATAACGTCCTTCTTACGGTCTACCAGGAAGATGAAGCCATCCTCATCCTCCATGGCCATATCGCCCGTATAGAGCCATCCGTCATGCAGCACCTCCTCGGTGGCCTTCCTGTCGTTATAATATTCCACCATGACCCCAGGGCCTTTGACCGCCAGTTCTCCCGTCTCTCCCTGCTTCACAGTGTTCCCTGCTTCGTCTATAATCTTGGTCTGCCAGCCAAATCCTGCCTTTCCGATAGCGCCCACCTTATGGATATTCTCCACTCCAAGATGGACACATCCAGGCCCAATGGATTCACTCAAACCATAGTTGGTATCATACTGATGATGAGGGAAATATTCCTGCCAGTGCTTAATCAGGCTCGGCGGAACCGGCTGAGCGCCGATATGCATGAGCCGCCACTGTTCAAGCTGGTACATCTCAAGCTTCACATCCCCGCTGTCCAAAGCCAGCAGTAAATCCTGGGCCCAGGGAACCAGAAGCCACACAATGGTACACTTCTCCTCTGAAACGGCGCGTAAGATAAACTCCGGATTGGTGCCCTTTAACAGCACAGCCTTCCCGCCGGTTAAAAAGCTTCCGAACCAGTGCATCTTCGCCCCCGTATGGTACAGCGGCGGGATACATAAGAATACGTCGTCCTTGGTCTGCCCGTGGTGGTTCTGCTCTACCTTGGCAGAATGAACCAGCGCCTCATGGGTATGTAAGATAGCCTTGGGAAATCCCGTAGTACCCGATGAGAAATAGATGGCCGCATAATCATCGTCATTGATATCAATCCTTGGAGATTGGCTAGAACAGTTGGCCGAGTGCATAGTGTAATCCTCCGCAAACCCCGGACAGCCATCTCCCACATAGTACAGAAGGCGGTGCTTGCTGATATTGTCCGCAATCTCCTCCACACGCCCGATAAACTCCGGCCCAAACACCAGCACATCCACCTCTGCCAATTCCACACAGTACTGGATCTCCTCCGCCGAATACCGGAAGTTAAGGGGCACCGCAAGAGCGCCTGTCTTTAAAATCCCAAAATAGATGGGAAGCCACTCCAGACAGTTCATCAAAAGGATTGCCACCTTATCTCCCTTCTTAATTCCCCGTTCCAGAAGCAGGTTCGCGAAACGGTTTGATTTCTCATTAAAAACATTCCATGTAATCTCCCGCCTGTAATACGAAGCGCGGACAGGCTCAATCAGCTCATACTCCTTCCACGTCACGCGCCTGGTCTCCGGCATCTCCGGATTAATCTCCACCAGACAAACATCATCTCCGTACAGACGGCAGTTTTTTTCCAAAATATCTGTAATTGGCATTGGAAAACCCCTTTCTCGCGCTTTAACGCTTTTACTCATTAAAGTCAATGATACATAATTCGAGAAAAAAAGTCAATGCCTAAATTATATTACGCTTACTGAAACTTTATTACTGAATGGTATTGCTGAATTGCTTTTTATTGAATTACTTCCCTGCGCGCCTGCTTCTTATACTGCTGCCGGTATTCCCTGGGGGACATTCCGTAAACACCCTTAAACGCTCTGGAAAAATGCAGCAGGTTCGGATAACCCACAGACGCACCTACATCGCCAATCGGCGCATTACTCGCCGTAAGCTCTGCCGCAGCCCTCTCCATGCGGAAGCTGATTAGAAATCTCTGAGGGGACTGCCCTGTAATTGATTTAAAAACCTTGCCGAAATAACTTCGGTCCAGCCAGCACTGTCTTGCCAGTTCTTCTACTGATATGTGCCGGAAATAGTTCTGTTTGATGTACCGGACCGCACCCTCCACATACTCCTCACTGGTGCGTCCTTCTGCCGTCTGCCGCCGAAACCTGGACGTGCGAATCAGGCTGTCCATAAAAAGGTATAGATAACCTGTCGTCCTAAGGGGACATTCTTCTTCGCTTCTTACCAACTCCATCATACTGGAAAGAAGCTCATCCCCGCCTCTTGGTTCTTCGGGAAAATATACCGGCTGGTCAGCGGACAAGCCGGACATGCTCACATATTCCTCTGCCCGAAGCCCTCCGAATTCCACCCACACATAATCCCACTCCCCGTCCGAAGTCACTTCACTGTTCTCCTCCTCCGGTCCGATTAAAAACCCAGTCTTTTCAGACAGCGCGTGAAGGCAAGATGGTTCTTTTTCTTTATCTATCCGCAAAACACCTCTGCCTGAAATGATGTAACAAAAAAGATAATGACCGCCAGATTCATACTGCTTTATCCGTAGCGGACATCGTTTTTCATACCCGCATCGATAGATCGACAAATCCATAAAGCTTCCCACTCCTTAATTTGTATTATTAGGTTTTGCGTAAAACTATTATTTGGCAATATTATAAACACATCAACTACCGTTTTTCAAGAGTTTTTTTATCACAAAAAGAAATGCATATAACAAAACTACCTGTCTATAATCTTGTTTTTCTGCCTGTACTCCCGCGGTGACACTCCATACACCCCCTTAAACGCCCTGGAAAAATGCAGCAGGTTCGGATATCCCACGGACTGTCCAATATCGCTGACCGAATCGTCGCTGATAATCAGCGCGTCCGCCGCCTTGGTCATACGGTAACGGATCAGGAACTCCTGGGGCGACTGCCCGACCACCTTTTTGAATACCTTACCGAAATAGCTGCGGTCTAGCTGACATTTCTTCGCAATATCCTCCACCGTAATATCCTGGTCATAGTTATGCTCAATATACACCACGGCCTCCCTAGCATAGAACTCGCTGAGTTTCCCGCCCTGAAGCTGCTTCTTGGACGCCGAATACTTGATTAAACAGTCCAGGAACAGATAGAGATGGCCGATCATCTCCATGTTGGAGGCATTCTGGCTCTTGACGATGGTAAGCATCCTCTCCTGAAGGCTTTCTCCGTACTCCGGCGACGCCAGACGGTATACCGGCGACTTGTGGGACAGCCCTGCAAGCTCGACACACTCCTTGGCGCGCAGACCTCCGAATTCCACCCACACATACTCCCATGGCTGGTCATTGTCCGCAAAGTAGGTGGTGACATATCCCGGCTCGATAAGAAATCCATTTCCCGCCTCGATATTATGGGGAACCGCCTCCCCCCTCTCGTCGTTGGCATGCAGACATCCCTTTCCTGAGATTACATAATGGAACAGATAATTGTTCCGAACATAAGGTCCAAAAGAATGTAGTGGTTCACACTTCTCATACCCATATTGGTATATTGTCAGGTCCATAAAACGCTCGTCCTGAAACACAGAAAACAAATGATTCGTCATTTTGCGTTTCCCTGCCTTTCTGATAGTTTCCTGATTTTTCGTGAAATTGCTCAAAACTCACCTCCCTTTTTTATAGAAAATCACGAAAATTCATTTATTTTTAATATTATATACCATAATACGTCTATACTTCAACAATTTCTTTATAATGCCGCATTATGATAAAATTCCGCCTCATCTAAACATTTACCTTTGCGTAGCAAACTGCTATCATTTTACCAGTAAATACATAAAAATTCATGCAACTTAACGAAAGCATGAAGGAAAAAGGAGAGGTGTGGAATGAAAAAGAGAGTAATTGCCACAACACTTGTGGCAGCAATGCTGATTGGGACCGCTTTTTCAGCAAGTGGCTGCAGCTCCGAAGGCAGCTCTGACGGAAAAACCCATATCACCATGCTTCAGTACAAGCCGGAGGCCGTTAAGGCTTTCGAGAAGATGGAGGCCGAGTTCAATGCGACACATGATGACATCGTATTGAAGATCGAGTCCCCCAACGATGCCATGACTGTACTGAAAACACGTTTCATCAAGGAGGACGCCCCAGATATCATCGGTATCGGCGGTGACGTCAATTTCTCAAACTTCCTTGATGCTGAGATGCTGATGGACATCTCAGACTTTGAAGGGCTTTCCCTAATCAAGCAAGCCTACTTAGACATCGACAAGAACCTGGAATTCGTTCCCATGGACGGCGTATACGCAGTTCCTTATGTAGCGAATGCAGCAGGCGTACTGTACAACAGAGAGATGTTTAAGAAAAACAAGTGGGAAATTCCGACAACATGGGATGAATTCATGGACCTGTGCGACGAGATCAAAGCTTCAGGACAGCAGCCCTTATACTTCGGTTACAAAGATGTATGGACCTGTCTGGCGCCGTGGAACGCACTTGCCTGTGACCTGGCTCCTGCCGATGTCTGCCGTCAGGTAAACAAAGGCGAGACAAAATTCATCGACGAGTATCCGGAGGTTGCCGAGAAGATGCTTGAACTTCTTGACCATGCACAGGACGATCCGTTTGCGTACAACTACAATGACGCATGTACCGCATTCGCAAACGGTGAATCAGCAATGTACTGTATCGGCAGCTACGCTGTTCCGCAGATTCAGTCCGTGAATCCGGATATGGACATTGATTCCTTCGTAATGCCGGGATGTGACAATGCAGACGACAACATTCTTAACTCTGGTGTTGACCTTCAGTTCTGTGTTACCAACGAGTGCAAAAACAAGGAGGCTGCCTACGAGGTACTTCAGTTCATGTTAGAGGACTCCACCATCCAGACATACTTGGACGACCAGAACGCCGTTCCGTGTAAGGATAAGGAATTTGAACTTTCTCCGGCTCTTGACGGCATGCTTGACTACATCAACGAGGGCAAGATGGTTGACTACCAGGATCACTACTATCCGGCAGAGATGAGTGTGGACGCTCAGATCCAGACCTTCTTACTTGACGGCGACGTAGACAAGTTCCTGAACAAGTTCGACACAGACTGGGTACGTTACAACCGTGACATTATCCGCAAAGTACAGGAATATGAGGAAAAGGGAGGGAATTAATAATGAATAAAAAATTAAGCAGAAACCAGACCTTTTTATTAATTACAGTTCCGATCCTGGCATTGTTCTTCTGCTTCAACACTCTGCCATTGATTAAGGGCCTGATTTACAGCTTCACGAACTTCAAAGGCTTCGGAAGCTACGACTGGGTAGGTATGCGTAACTACGCCGACTTATTTACAGACGCGCGTGTAGGAAAATCCTATCTCTTTACCTTCAAATTCGCCATCCTGGCTACGGTTCTTACCAACGTAATCGCCCTGCTTCTTGCACTGGGCTTAAACGGTAAGATTCGGGCAAAGAGCGCCTTAAGAGGTATGTATTTCGTTCCAAGAATCCTGGGCGGACTGGTTGTAGGTTACATCTTCGGATACATTTTCACCTACATACTTCCTGCACTCACAGGAACCGGAAGTATGCTTTCCAACACCAAGACCGCATGGATTGCTATCGTAATCGTCGCTGCATGGCAGTCTATCGCACAGACCACTCTCATCTATATCTCCGGTCTTCAGACCGTACCGGAGGATGTATATGAGGCAGGCGCTATCGACGGCGCTACCGGATGGTTAAGCTTCAAGTCACTGACTTTCCCGCTGATCATCCCATTCTTCAGCATTAACATGGTATTGAGTATGAAAGACTTCCTGATGGTATTCGACCAGATCATGGCGTTGACCAAGGGTGGTCCTGCACAGAGTACAGAGTCCATCTCCTACCTGATTTACAACAATGGTATGGGCGGCGGACAGTTCGGGTTCCAGAGCGCTAACGCGGTAATCTTCTTCATCGTGATTGTTGCAATCTCTGTGGCTCAGCTTACTATTACAGGAAAGAAGGAGGAACAGTTATAATGAAACAGAAAAATAAAGTTGCGGCAACTACTAATTGGCCGCTTACCATCCTTTTGATTGTTGGCTGTCTGACTGTTATCTTCCCGCTTTACATGGCGTTTGTGATCGCTTTCAAGAAGCCGTCAGAGATGACCAACGACATTGCAGGGGCGTTAAGCCTTCCAAAATCCTGGAGTCTTGAGAACTTTGCAGAAGCTATGCGCGTCACAGACTTCTGGCACTCTCTGGGATACAGTGTTATGATCACTGTTGTAACCGTAGTGCTTGCCATCCTGATTCACTCTCTTGCAGGGTATGCAATCGGAAGAAGCATGGCTAAGAGCAAGTTCTACAAAGTGTCATATCTCTACATTGTAAGCGGTATGTTCGTACCTTTCGCAATCCTTATGATGCCTCTGGTAAAACAGACCGCACAAATGGGTATTGACAACTGGTTCGGAGTTATATTATGCTACCTTGTGTTCTACATGCCGATGAACGTTATGCTTTACTCCGGCTATTTGAAGAACATTCCAATCGCACTTGAGGAGGCGGCCTTCGTGGACGGCGCTACCACATGGTCTACATACTGGAAGATTATCTTCCCAATCATGACGCCGATGCACGCTACGGTTGCCGTACTGACAGCCCTGGGAACCTGGAACGATGTAATGACACCGCTTGTTATCATGTCCGGTACGGGAGTCAACACATTGCCTTTAGCACAGTTGACATTCCAGACTCAGTTTGGTACGAACTACAACCTGGCATTTGCCTCTTACCTGCTGGCGCTGTTGCCAATCCTGATCTTCTATCTGGTTTGCCAGAAGCAGATTATCAACGGTGTCGTAAACGGTGCGGTAAAATAATTTCAAAATTACACTTTTCAATGGGGGCAAACTTATGGCGATATTATTTGACAGCACAAACCGATTATTTACATTACAAACAAACCATAGTATGTACCAGATGAAAGCAGACAGGTATGGAGTATTACTCCATACCTGGTTTGGTATGAAGGGTTCTGCTTTCGACTATTCCTACCGGATTGCATACGCAGACAGGGGCTTCTCCGGCAATCCTTACGATGTGGGGGATGACCGGACCTATTCCCTGGACGCTCTGCCGCAGGAGTTCCCGACCTACGGAAGCGGCGACTACCGTTCCACAGCCTTGAAGGTTCGCTATCCGGACGGGACTTCTGCATGTGAGCTTCGTTATCTGAAGCATGAGCTTCAGGAGGGAAAGTATTCGCTTCCGGGGCTTCCGGCGCTCTATGATGATTCGAAGCCTTCCCAATGCCAGACAGACACTTTAATTGTCACCCTTGAGGACACCCGCCATATGTTCTACGTCCACCTCTACTATGGCGTCATGGAGGACCTGGACATCATTACGCGGGCCGTCTGTGTGGAGAATCACAGCGGCTATGACATTTACCTGGAGAACCTCCAGAGCGTATGTATTGATTATCTCTACGGCGGCTATGACCTTCACACCTTCCACGGACGCCACGTAAAGGAGCGCAACTGCCAGCGCACTCCTGTGAAACATGGAATCCAGTCCGTAGGCAGCACACGGGGAACCTCAAGCCACCAGTACAATCCCTTCCTGATTCTGTCAGACCATAACGCCACAGAGGAGGACGGTGGCTGCTACGGCTTCTCCCTTTTATACAGCGGGGATTTCATCGGAAGCGCAGAGCTTGACCAGTACGACCAGACCCGACTGCTGCTTGGAATCCATCCCGACAATTTCTGCTTCTGTGTCAAACCCAAGGAACGCTTCTACTCTCCTGAAGCTGCCATGGCATACTCAGAGCACGGACTCGGCCAACTGTCCCGAACCTTCCACAATGCATACAGAAACCATCTGTGCCGTGGAAAATGGACTTCACAGAGGCGTCCCGTCCTGCTAAACGACTGGGAGGGCGTGTATTTTGACTTTGACGGGGACAAGCTGATTCAGATGGCCAAAGACGCGGCAGAACTCGGAGTAGAGCTTTTCGTCATGGACGACGGATGGTTCGGCAAGCGTGACCTGGATGTATCGGGCTTAGGCGACTGGATTGTAAACGAGAAGAAACTGGGCTGTACCCTAAAAGAGCTTTCCGATGAGATTCATAACCTGGGCTTGCAGTTCGGCATCTGGTTCGAGCCTGAGGGCATCAACGAGGACAGTGACCTCTACCGCGCGCATCCCGAATGGGCAATGCAGGTTCCAGGGAAGCCTCCGACCCGTTCCCGCCAGCAGCTTTTGCTTGATTTCTCCAGGGAGGAGGTCAGGGACTACATTTTCAGCCATATCTGCCAGGTGTTAGATTCTGCCAGAATCGAATACCTCAAATGGGACTTAAACCGCAGTCTCTGCGACCTTTACAGCGCCGTCCTTCCATCGGAACGCCAGGGCGAGGTGATGCACCGCTATGTCCTGGGGCTTTATGACATGCTTGAGAAGCTGATTCAGCGTTATCCGGACATGCTGATTGAAGGCTGCAGCGGAGGCGGCGGACGCTTTGACGCCGGAATGCTCTATTATACGCCTCAGATTTGGTGCAGCGACGATACAGACGCCATCGAACGGCTCAGCATCCAGTACGGTACCTCCTTCGGGTATCCTGTCAGCACCATGGGCTCACACGTATCCCACTGTCCCAATGAGCAGACCAGAAGAATCGCGCCGCTAAATACGCGGGCAACCGTCGCCATGTCCGGCACCTTCGGATACGAGCTGGACGTGAATAAGATGTCTGAGGATGAAAAAGAAATCGTGAAAGCCCAGATTCGGGAATTCAAAGAATATTATGACTTAATCCAATACGGGGATTATTACCGGCTCACCAATCCGGATAAAGTAGAGGCATACCATGGATGGGAATTTGCCGCCCAGGACGGCAGCGAGGCTCTCCTGTGCATCGTAGCCCTTCAGATTCACCCCAACGGTCCAGGGCGCTGGATGCGCCTTAAGGGGCTTAAAAAAGACGGCGTTTACCTGGTTGACGGAAAGGAATATCCAGGGGACGTGCTGATGAACGCAGGACTCCTGCTTCCAACCGCAACTGAGGAATATGAGAGCTTCCGCATCCATATCTCAGAGAAGCTCAGATAATTATATAGGGCTGCCGTGAAAGATTTTTACCATTAATAAATGTAAAAATCTCACGGCAGCCCCATTCCGTTTATCGACCTTATATATTCTTCCGTTATTCTTCCAGACACTTCTCTATATACCCCCGTACTTCTTCTTTTGACATCTCCAGAGCAACCGCCAGCTCACCGAGCAGAAACTTCTCCGCAATGCTCAGATACTTTTCATCTACATTGACAGACTTCTTACCGGAGGCAAGCCGGTTCATCTTGCGCATATACGAGGTCTTAATCAGCGCTACCCATTCCCTGCACTGATTCTTAAGGAGGGCCTCCTTATAGAATACCTCACGCTTCTTCTCGTCCGTGACCCCAATCGTCTCAATGCTGCCCATGTCGCCGATCAGCTTTTTCGCCTCCTCACCGGAAATCAATTCTCTGATCTGCCTCTTTTCGTTCTCCACAGGTGTATACAGGGTTCCTTTGACATTATAGATTGGCTTTAACGTATAATATTCCTTCTGCTTGTCCGAGCAGCTCATATCAAGCCTCCCAATATCCGTCACCTCACAGACACCCTCCTTATAATGTGCCACATAATCACCAATTTTGAACATAATAAATGAACCTCCTCTCTTTTCTGACACCTTCATTAATGCAAAAAGGATTAAAAATAAACAGCGCACAATCATAGCAGCTCCCCCTTGTTGCCTCAGATTGTACGCCAGTATGTCTGGAGTTACACCTATGAAATTGCATCATTCCCAACGACATATAATCCTTTTCTATACTGTATTATATCACAGATAACCAATGAATGTAAGGATTATTTTCAGAAAATCTTTTCTTTTCATATTCTTTATCTGATATCAACCTGCTTATACTTTATTATTGCCCATAAGTAAAAGTCTACACGACAATTTTTACCAGAAATTTTTCTTTTTTTGCACAAAAATATGGAAAGAATGAGAAAAAAATTGTATAATATCTATTATCATGTAACACAAATGGAAAGAGAGGGCTCACTATGAAGCAAAATACTATGTTAGCGATGATTTTGGCCGGTGGCCGTGGCTCAAGGCTGCATGACCTTACCAATAAGGTGGCAAAGCCGGCTGTATCATATGGTGGAAAGTACCGCATTGTTGATTTCCCGTTGAGTAACTGTGCCAATAGCGGCATCGATGTCATCGGTGTACTGACACAATATGAATCCGTTTTATTGAACAGTTACGTTGCAGCCGGACGCCGCTGGGGTCTGGATGCCAAGGACAGCGGTGTCTATGTACTTCCGCCCCGTGAGAAGGCTGACGCCAATCTGGATGTTTACCGCGGAACCGCAGACGCGATTTCCCAGAACATCGACTTTATTGATACCTACTCTCCGGAATACCTGCTCGTCCTTTCCGGCGACCATATCTACAAGATGAATTATGCCAAGATGCTTGCCGAGCACAAGGCCAACAATGCGGACGCTACGATTGCCGTAATCGAGGTGCCTTTTAAGGAGGCAAGCCGTTTCGGTATCATGAATACGGACGAGGACGGCCATATCGTCGAATTCGAGGAGAAACCTGCGAATCCTAAGAGTAATCTTGCTTCCATGGGTATCTACATTTTTACCTGGAAGCCTCTGCGCAAGCTTCTGGTTGCCGACATGAAGAATCCGGAATCAAACCATGACTTCGGTAAGGATATCATCCCGCAGCTTCTGGCTGACCACAAGACTCTGTATGCATACAAGTTCAAAGGCTACTGGAAAGACGTAGGAACGATTGATTCCCTGTGGGAAGCCAACATGGACCTTCTGGACACCAACAATGAGCTTGACTTGAACGACCCGACATGGAAGATTTATACAGAGGATGTTACTACCCTGCCTCACTATGTAGGGCCTGACGCCAGCATTAAGCGCGCCTTTATCACCCAGGGCTGTATCATCGAGGGAGAGGTTAAGAATTCCGTCCTTTTCACAGGAGTGGAGGTAGGTGAAGGCGCTAAGGTAATTGACAGCGTCCTGATGCCTGGCGCTAAGGTAGAGGCCGGAGCCGTTGTACAGCGCGCACTGGTGGCCGACGGCGTTAAGATTGGCAGGGAAGCAGTCGTTGGAAGCGCGGACAGCGAACACATCGAACTTGTGGCAAAACGTGTAAAGGGGGTAGAATAATATGAGTAAAGCATTAGGAATCGTTAATTTTTCCGGAAATCACATCTGGGTGAAGGGACTGGAAGAATACCGCCCCATCGGCGCTTTCTCTTTCCTGGGCAGATACCGTGTGATTGACTTCCCGATCTCCAATATGAGCAACAGCGGTATTGACCGCATTCAGGTATATATCAGAAGAAAGCCGCGTTCACTGGTAGAGCATCTCGGAACCGGACGTCATTACAACATTAACTCCAAGCGCGGACGTCTGCATATCCTGTTCTCAGAGTCCAAGGGTGACAACGACCTTTACAACACGGATATTGCCGCATTTTCAGCGAACTTGGAATGCATCGAGCGTTCTCACCAGCCTTATGTTGTAATCGCGCCGAGCTATATGGTTTACTCCGCAGATTTCAAAACCCTGCTTGCGAACCATATCGAATCAGAGGCAGACATTACGCTTCTGTATCACAGTGTAGACAATGCAAGGGAGTCCTTCCTGAACTGTAACGCTTTGAACTTAAACCGCCAGAAGGGTGTCCTGTCATTAGAGCCGAACCGAGGCAACGCCAAGAACAGGAATATTTTCATGGATACATATATCATGAAGAAGGAGTTATTCCTTGACCTGATTAAGAAGGCGAAATCTCTGTCCTCCATGTATACGTTGGCAGATATCGTAAACCATGCCTGCGAAGAACTGGACGTGCGCGGTATCTCCCACAGAGGATATTTTGCCTCCATCACAGACCTGAACAGCTTCTACAATGCGAATATCGAGCTGATTGACGCTAAGAGGGCAACGGGCCTGTTTGACGACGAGTGGCCGGTATACACCAGAACCAATGATTCCTGCCCGACACAGTATTTTGAGACCGCAGACGTAAAGAGTTCAGTGGTATCCAACGGATGCCTGATTGAAGGGACCGTTGAGAATTCCGTAATCGGACGTGGCTGTGTGATTAAGAAGGGCGCGATAGTGAAGAACAGCGTCGTGCTACCGGGCGCTCTTGTCGGGAATGACGTTATGATTGACTGTCAGGTGGTTGACAAGCACGCGAAGATTATTCACGCGAAAGAGATTATTGCTGATCCCGCGAATCCGGGATATATCAGACGTGAAGATACATTGTAAAAAAACGGCTGCCGCATTTTATACTATGCGGCAGCTTTTTAAGAACACGGTTCATTTCTATATATGATCAATCACCTTCTGGACAAAGGGCAGCGCCGCCCCCATGGCTGACGCCTCTCCCTTTACCTTACAAATCTTCAGATAATCGCTCTCCTTCTCAAAGGGATTCTTTTCAATCACACGCTTTTTCAATTCCTCAAGATAGGGTTCAAGATAGGCGCCCACGTATCCCCCCAATATAATCTTACAATCAAACAGCATCCGTATATTATTAATGCCAAGGGCAAGGTATTTCAGATATTTTTCCCATATATCCCTGCACTCCTCATCACCCTTTTCCAAATTGTCAAAAAAAGCGCCTAAATCGCCGTCAGTGTGTTCCGACAAGACAGTGGCATTACAGTACACATCCAGGCAGCCCTTCTGTCCGCAAAAGCAGGGCGCCCCCTCCGGCTCAAGCGTCATATGTCCAATCTCTCCGCTTTTTGCCCTCTCTCCCCTGTATACCTGCCCATTAATCAAAATCGCGCCGCCTACACTGTTATTCAGGCTGACATAAAAAGAATCGGGTATCACATTGCCAATATGGGCCTCCGCATATCCGGCAGCATCCGCATCATTGTAAAGCTCAGCCTCATATGGAATCATTCCTGCCAGCTCATTACATGTCATACCGGTAAAGTTAAGGCTTTTCCCATAAAATATCTTAGACCCGTCTAACGTAATCAAGCCTGGAACAGCTATTCCTACCCCTGCAACCTGGCTCTCCTTAAGCTTCAGACATTCCACAGTCTCCTCCACTAATTCTGCCAAATACTTAGAATACTGGTTACTGCGCTCAAAGGGATACCGCACCTTCTTCCTGTATATTCCCTCGCCGTTCAGATTCACACAGACAATGATTATGTGATTCTTCGTGATGTCTATACCGATTGCAACTCTCACATCTTCGCAAATCGAATACACGGTTGCACGTCTGCCAACCGTCTTTCCCACAGAGCCGGATTCCCTAATGTATCCCTCGTCCATTAACTCCGACAAATTCTGGTTCACGGTGGGAAGGCTTAGTTGAAGGTTGTAGGCTAATTCCTTTCTCGATACATTACCTTTTTCCCGTATCATATTATATATTCTTGCTCTGTTCACCCTTTTTGTATCAAACAAATTCTGTCCGCTATTATCCATATCCATCGGGCCTGTCAGGTCTCTTTCTCCTATCTGTGATATCTATTATATATTTTACAAAATTACTTTCTATAATAGCATCATACCTTTTTCTTCCCACACTGTCAATACATAAAACAGACCGGATTCCTGAGTTAATCCGGTCTGTCCTTTTGGGCTAATTTTTGCGGAGTAAGCTAAGATTACTCATTGCCACAGCAAACAAAAATACGACTCCCTTGATAATCCATTGCCAGTATTCCAGTACGCCGCACATAACCAGCCCGTTTGAAAGTATACCGATAATGAACGAGCCAATCATTACATTCATCACGAACCCTTTGCCGCCTTGAAGTATAACGCCGCCCAGAACCGTGGCCGTCAGCACGTCCATAGCAAAATCTGAGCCAATGGAGGGCTGTCCCGTTCCAAGCCTTGCCATCATGAGGATTCCCGCGATTCCCGCAGTCACCGCCGACATCACAAATGTGCTGATCACATACTTATTCGTCTTGATTCCCGACAGCCTGGCAGCTTCCTTATTACCGCCTACCGCATAGATCCGCCTGCCTATATAGGTCTTATTCAGAACAATATATCCACAGATAAACGCAATAACCATAATAATCAGTGGAAATGGAATAATTCCCAATATAAAGCCCTGGCCGAGAAATTTATAACTATCCGTCAAGCTTCTTGCCAGTGCGACAGCCATTTCTATTATAACGCATTTATTTCCACAAAAATGGAGGGAATATCTTCCATATTCCCTCCATGGTACAGTCCTTATACTATTGAATCTCTCTTATCTTCTTGCGAAGGGCGAGCACCTGGTTCGGCGCCACAGACAGCTCGTCGATTCCAATCTGAATCAGATACTCTGTCATCTCCAAATCAGCCGCCATATCGCCGCATATGCTGATATGCTTCTCCTCAAGATGTACATTGTTGGTGATAATCCGGATCATCTTAAGGAGAGCTGAGTGGTGAGGATTGAAATACCGTTCAAGCCTCTCATTCTGCCGGTCCATTCCCAAGGTCAACTGCAACAGATCATTGGTGCCGATACTGAAAAAATCAACCTCTCTGGCAAGCTCTCCGCTGATCATAACCGCCGCAGGCGTCTCAATCATGACTCCCACCGGTATATCCGAATCAAAAGCAGTCTTCTCCTTCTTCAATTCCTTCTTCGCCTTCTCAAGCATCAGCTTCGCCAGCTTCACTTCTTCTATGGATGTAATCATAGGAAACATAATAGAAAGGTTCCCGAACGCAGAGGCTCGCAGTATCGCGCGAAGCTGTGTCTTGAACACCTCCTCCTTGTCAAGGGACACACGAATTCCCCGATACCCGATGGCCGGATTGGGGTCTGTCCCTAAATCCAGGCACTCTGCAAGCTTCTCTCCGCCCAAGTCCGCGGTCCGAATGACCACCTTCTTGATTCCCATAGACTCAGCGGCAAGCTTGTACACCTGGAACTGATACTCCTCTGTCGGAGGCTTAGAGCCACTCTCCATGTAGAGAAACTCACTCCGAAACAGTCCGATGCCTCCTGCGTCGCAGCGCAGCACATTCTCTATGTCCTCCCGCGTCCCAATATTCGCACAGACATCAATCTTCTGTCCACTCTGGGTAATGTTCTCCTTCCCCTTGAGACGCTCAAGATTCTGAGCCTGGGTGTGGTTAGTATCCTGCTTCTGGCGCATCTTCGTAACCGTGGTATAGTCTGGTTCAATATAAATCTTGCCCTCAAAGCCGTCTATAATGATGGTCTTGCCCTCGTAGTCCTTCTTCAAAGCCTCTCCAAGCCCGATTACGGACGGAATCCCCTTTGTTCGGGCAAGCACCGCTGTATGCGAATTAATGGTCCCGTATCTGGTAACAAAGCCCAGAACCTTTGTCTTGTCTAGCTGGACTGCTTCACTGGGATACAGCTCTCCCGCTGCCAGCACAAACGGCTCGTCCATCAGCATCTTATCCTTCCACCCTCTGGCAAGAGTGCGCAAAAGACGATTCGTCACATCCTTGACATCCGCGTCATGCCCCTGCACATATCCCTTATCATTCTCAACCGCCGTCGCGATAAGGTACTCCGCCGCATTCTGAATGGCATACTCTGCATTCAGCTTCTGCTCAACAATAATGCCCGTAACCTTGTCAACCAGATCCTGATCCTCCAGTACCATCTCCTGCATCTCAAAAATGGCGGCGTTCGCCTCTCCGACCTCTTTTGCCGCTGTCTCATACAATTCCTTCAATTCCTGAAGCGCCTTCTGACGTGCCTTCTGGAAACGCTGCACTTCCTTTTCAACATCCTTCACATAGATTCGCCGGATCTCCTTTGAATCCCTCTTATAAAAGGAAAGTTTGCCGATGGCGATTCCTTCCGATACCTTTTTCCCCGTCAATGTGATCATACTCTTGTCCTCTGTTATCTCATTAATCATCCGATACCCTATACTTTACACTTTTACACGCATTTCGTCAAGTAAAATGATGCCGTCGCATCCACGGTTTTATAGCAAAAATATAAAAATTATTGTCAAATCTCTTGACGCTTTTATAAATATATGCTAGTCTATTAAACAGTTATCTATAGATTTATTTTATAGATGCGGAGTTTCTAATTAACTTTAAGTTTGGAGGTATTGTCATGAAAGGTACAGTGAAATGGTTCAACAACCAAAAGGGTTACGGTTTCATTTCTGATGAAACCGGCAATGATGTGTTCGTGCACTATTCAGGGCTGAACATGGAAGGTTTCAAGTCTTTAGACGAGGGACAGAACGTAGAGTACGATGTAACAGAGGGCTCTAAAGGTCCTCAGGCTGTCAATGTAACAAAGATCTAATTAATGTAATGCAATGTAATTCTTATAATCGTAATTAATGTACCTTTTATATATTAAATAGCACTATGATTTAGATATTTAAAAGCAATACATGAAATTGAGATTATGGAAAAGGCCAGATAACGCGTGGTTATCTGGTCTTTTTCATAATCTTAAACTGGACATTCACTCCCAACGGATTGAGTACTACTCCTTCGCTCTCTGCCGGCAGAAGATTAGTCAGCTTATCCGCCTCGACTACCATTGCCCGAAGCTTATTTGGCCCGTTAAACTTCTGGAATTCCTGGGTATCCGTAAATAACGGCTGGTACAGCTTTCCGTCCTTTCCCTTAAGGGCTGGAATCCCCTTATCCCCCCGCACCCCGAAGATATATTTACCTCTGCCAAAGTGCGCCAGCATTTCCTCATACAATGCCGTCAGTTCCTCCGTCATCTCCTGTCCCTGGTTCTTATGGAGTCCCTGCATAAAATAAATCGCAGTCAGATGAAGCTCTGGATTCTCCACCCATACCTGCCCCTGGGGCAGCTTCTCAGGCCGGTTACGCGTAATCAGCTCATTCAACTGCACCGCCGTCCTATCCTCCATCCCGTCATTGACCACAATACAGTTCACACCCATGGGATAGAGGCTAGTGTAAAACGGCAGAAAACTTTTCTGCTCGACCTTGATTACCTGTACCAGGGTTTTCTCCTCAATCAATTCCTTCGCCCGTCTCTTGGCGTCTTCTTCCCCATAGAACAGCAAAATCTGGTCGTCATAGGTCTCGGAGTCACATTCCACGTAGGGCAGACGCGTACATCCGGACATCAAAACATAGACTGCTTCGGAGACTCTCAGCATCTCCAAAGCAGTTTTCTTTTTATCTATACTCATTCTTCTCTTTCCTTCAATAATTTCTTCGTCAGCTTCTTTGCCTTTTTCTTGCATTTGCCGCACCCCTTGCCAACCTTTGTCAGCTTTTTGACCTCTTTGAAGGAATCGGCGCCGCCTTTTACAGCGTCCGCAATGTCACCCTTCGTCACATTGCGGCATGAGCAGATTACTTTCTTGCGATTCATGACTAAAGCACCAGGGACGGTGCGGAATATGTACGCGCCCCAAGCTCGTTGTCCAGCATGTACAGGCTCTTTGGATCGTCTCCGAACAGCTCAAACTTCTTCACCAGATTATCCGCGTTTGTCTCCTCCTCGCCCTGCTCTTTTACGAACCAGTCTAAGAACTGCATGGTGCGGAAATCCTTTACTGAGTACGCCGCGTCGTAGATTGCATGGATTAAGCTGGTTACATACTGCTCATGCTTTAAGCCTTCTGAAAGGACGGATTTGGCGCTATCTAATGCAACTCCTGGCTTGTCGATTGCTTCTAATTCCACCTTCTCGCCGTTGTTCTGGAGATACTGGATGAAAAGCATTGCGTGGTCGCGCTCCTCCTGGGCCTGAATCTTGTACCAGTTGCCGAAGCCGTCTAAACCGTGGTCAAAATAAAAATTGGAAAAATCCAGGTAAAGGTAGGCGGAGTAGAACTCCTTGTTTACCTGCTGATTTAATAATTCTACTACTTTTTTATCTAACATGATTGTTTTGTCCTCCTTTGTTTTGATTCTTTCTTATTATACACTCCACTTTCCCTATTTTCAAGTGGATTCCTGTGGTATTGGTTTTTTGTCGTGGAGGGGGACGCCGAGAAGGGCAGCGGGGGAAAACACCTCCGCTGCCCTTCCAGTATTTTTATTGATTTGCACGGTAGGCTTCGTCGGCGCTGTACACGTCGAAGCCGCTGCCCTTCAGGATGTCGATTACGCGGGCAGGGTCGTCGCTTTTGAGGACTGCTGCCGCGTCGCTTCCGTTGGCGAAGGCGTACATGTATTCTACGTTGACCTCGCCTTCTACGATCTGGTGCATGGCTTTGCTTAATGAGCCGGTGGCGTGGGGAACGCGTAATGCTACCACGTCTGTGAGCATGGCGGTAATTCCTGCCTCCTTAAGCGCTAAGCGGCCCTTGTGAGGGTCGGAAACGACCATACGTAACATTCCATAGTCGGATGTGTCTGCAAGGCTCAAAGCCACGATATTTACGTCGTTCTTCGCCAGGACCTTCAGTACGTCGTCGAGGCGGCCTTCCCTGTTTTCCAAAAATACTGATAATTGCTGAATTGTGTTGCTTACACCCATGGTATTCTCCTCCTCTTACAACTGCCTGTTGTCGATGACACGTTTTGCCTTGCCTTCGCTTCGCTGGATAGTCTTAGGCTCGACAAGCTTCACTCTTACGGATACGCCGAGAGCCTGTTTTAATACGGCGCCTACTTTGTTCTTTAATGCGTCCAGCTTCCTGATCTCGTCGGAGAAATATTTCTCATCCACTTCTACCATGACGGTTAAGACATCCAGATTGTTCTCACGGTCAACGATGAGCATATAGTGAGGCGCAACGCCGCCGCCCATAGAAAGAAGGGCAGTCTCAACCTGGGTCGGGAATACGTTGACGCCGCGGATTACCTTCATGTCGTCTGTACGTCCGGTAAATTTCTGGATTCTCGGCAAGGTCCGTCCACACTCGCATGTGCTGTGCTCAATACTGGTAAGGTCTTTCGTCCGGTAACGGAGGAGAGGCATCCCCTCTTTGGCAAGGGTGGTGAACACAAGCTCGCCCGTCTCGCCGTCCGCGCATGCGGACTGGTCTGCCGGATTAAGCACCTCCGGATAGAAGAAGTCCTCATACACATGCAGTCCCTTGTGATGGATACAGTCCATGGCAACTCCTGGGCCTGTAATCTCACACAATCCATAGATATCGAAGCTGTTGATATGGAAAATGCTCTCAATCTTCTTGCGCATCTCGTCTGTCCACGGCTCTGCGCCGTTGATGCTTGCCTTGATCTTAAGACGGTCCACCACTCCTGCCTCCTGCGCCGCCTCCGCCAGATACAAAGCATAAGACGGGGTACATGCAAAGGCGGTGGCGCCGAAATCCTCCATACACATCAACTGACGTTTGGTATTGCCTGAGGACATAGGGATTGCCATGGCGCCCAATGCCTGCGCGCCCAGATCCAGGCCCATTCCTCCGGTAAACAGGCCGTAACCGTAACATACATGGATACGGTCTGCCGCGGTCAGCCCTGCCATCACCAAACCTCTGGCAACGCACTCGCCCCATACGTCCACGTCCTTCTGCGTATAAGAAGCAAGGGTCAGTTTGCCGGTGGTTCCGGAGGTTCCCTGTACACGGGCAATCTTCTCCTGAGGAACCGCCAACAGCCCGAAGGGGTAGTTATCCCTCAAATCCTCCTTGGTGGTGAAGGGGAGTTTGCAGATATCCTCAATCCCCTTGATATCTCCAGGCTCTACGCCCAGAGCATCCATCTTCTTACGGTAGAATTCCACATTTTCGTAGACATTCTTCACCTGCTTTACCAGACGCTCACTCTGGAGGGAGTTCATCTCATCCCTGCTCATACACTCAATCTTTGGATCCCTGATGGTTTCTTTCCAGTTTTCTATTGATACTCCTGCCATTTTCTCATACTCCTATTCTGAATTTTATTCATTCCTGAATGCCAACCTGAAAAAATTCCCTTCGTAAACTACCACCTCCAAATCTATATTATTCGGATACAAGATTGTATCCCACCTCAAACGCCTGCCTGTTAATCTCTATGGTTTTCGGCGGCACGGTGTTCTCAATCACCTGATACCATTCTTCCTTGGAAAAATCCATATGCTGCGCCGCAATCCCCAGTACAACCAGGTTAAATACCTTAGGATTGCCAAGCTTCTTCGATTCTTCGGTTGCATTCACAGTGTAGACCTTGTAATCCTTCTTTAGTGTCTCGATTATCCCCTCCGGATACTCCTGCGCCCCAATCACCACAGGGATGGGATCGATTCTCCAGTCATTTACAATCAGGGCGCCGTCTTTCTTGAGAAAATGTGCATACCTAAGAGCCTCAAGCCTCTCAAAAGCAATCAGCACATCTGCCTGCCCTTCCTCCACAATCGGCTCTGCAACCTTTTCACCATAGCGGACAAAGGTTACCACGCTTCCGCCTCTCTGCGCCATTCCGTGCACCTCTGAGAGCTTCACATCATATCCTCCGGCAGTAGCAAGGCCGCCCAATATTCTGCTGGTCAAAAGGGTTCCCTGTCCTCCGACGCCTACAATCATAATATTTTTCGTCGCCATTATTCGTCACCTGCCTTTACTAACTCGATTGCATCAAACTTACACAAAGCTTTGCAAAGCCCGCAGCCTGTACACATGGTATCGTCAATACAAATGGTTCCGTTCTCTCTCCTTGTCATAGCCGGACATCCTGGCTTCATACACATACCGCATTTCCTGCATTTGTCCTCCACCGCAGTATATAACGGCTTCTTTTCCTTACTGAGCAGCACGCAGGGAGTCTTGGTGATAATCACAGATACCTCGTCCTTTGCCACTTCTTCTTTAAGCACGTTTTCTAAAGCCATAAGGTCAAATGCATTCACCTCTGTCACATTCTTCACGCCGATTGCCCGACAAAGAGCCGGAATATCAATGGCATAGGTGGGGTCGCCCTGCAAAGTCTTTCCAGTCGCCGCATGGTCCTGGTGTCCCGTCATGCCTGTGGTAGAATTGTCCAGAATCAACACCGTTCCGGTGGCATTGTTGTATACCATGTTCATCAGCGAATTCACGCCTGTATGGAGAAATGTAGAATCACCGATTGCCGCTACCCAGTTCTTTATGTATTCTTTTCCCTTTGCCTTCTCCATACCGTGAAGGCTTGATATGCTGGCGCCCATACAGATGGTCGTATCAACCGCACTTAAGGGCGCAACGGCTCCCAGAGTATAACAGCCGATATCTCCCGCAACATGGAGGCCAAGCTTCTTCACCACATAATAGACACTCCTGTGGGGACATCCCGGACAGAGAATCGGCGGCCTGACCGGCGCCTTTGCAGGCGTCTTAATCTCCAGCTTCTCTCCAAGCACCGCCCTTCGTATCATATTAGCGCTGTACTCGCCCTGTACGGTAAAAATCTCTTTTCCGGTGGCTTTGATGCCCCAGGACTTTACCTGCTCCTCGATGACCGGATCCAATTCTTCAATAATATACAGCTTCTCCACCTTCGCCGCAAAATCCTCAATCAGCCTCCTTGGAAGGGGGTTCACCATCCCAAGCTTGAGCACAGAGGCTTTTGGCAGCGCCTCCTTGACATACTGATAGGGAATCCCGCTTGTGATAACTCCAATCTTCGTATCGTTCATCTCTACCCGATTGACAGAAAGCGTATTTGCCGCCTCCATAAGCTCTAGGTTACGTTTCTCAATCTCTATGTGGCGCAGCTTGGCATTTGCCGGCATCATAACCGTTCTTCTGACATCCTTCTCGTAAGGCTTATCCTTTACTTCTTTCCTGTCTTCAAGCTCTACCACACCCTGGGAATGGGCAAGCCTCGTAGTCGTCCGGAACACGAAGGGGCGGTCAAACTGTTCGCTTAGTTCAAATGCCTGCTTCATGAATTCCTTTGCCTCAAAGCTGTCCGACGGCTCTAACACCGGCAACTGTGCCGCGCGGGCAACCATACGGGTATCCTGTTCATTCTGCGAGCTGTAAAGCCCCGGATCATCTGCAACCACAATCACCAGACCGCCATTCACGCCCATGTAGGAAACCGTGTAGGCCGGATCAGCCGCAACGTTGAAGCCCACATGCTTCATGCAGGACATGGCGCGCACTCCTGCAACCGAAGCGCCGATGGCAACCTCTGTCGCAACCTTCTCGTTGGGCGACCACTCGCAGTACAGGTCATCCTTATACTGTACCAGATATTCGCTGATCTCTGTACTCGGAGTACCCGGATATGCGGCGCTTACCCTCACGCCCGCCTCATAGGCCCCCCTGGCAATGGCTTCATTGCCAAGCATAATGACTTTATTCTTTTCTGACATTCTATCTTCCATCCTTTCGTAATCGTAAATAGTATATCACAATACTTTCACAGTTTAAAGCATTAATTTATAAAATTTTCTTAACGGTGGCGCTTACATGTAAATTCCTCCGCCTCCACCCGTATAATCCCAACCGCCTTGCCTAAGCCAGTGTTCGATTCTAATTCTGCAAACTCCTTTCCCGTCTGATGCTTCATAATGAGCGCCAGCGCCTTAGATTTTTCTTCCGGTTCTGTAATTAGCTTTGCTCTGCCGTTTCCAATGATACTGGCATAATAATAACTGTACTGGCAGGCTGTTTTCCCTTCGTCCAGCTCATGGGCGCCGTCCATCTCAAAACCCACTGTCGGATTCTTTCCAATCAAATTAAGCTTCTTACCCTCCCTGGCGCCATGAAAATACAGCGCTAATCTTCCATCTTCATATACATATCCGTAATTCATGGGAACAATATAAATCTTCCCCTCATCCATCATTCCAAGCCTGCATACTTTACAGGACTTTAGAACCTTAAGTATTTCTTCTGAGTCCTTTACCTCACGGTCTGCTCTGCGCATGTTTCTCCTCCTCCTATTCAGTGCTTTTTCAATTATACCATTTAACTTTACTTCATGAAAATAAAAAATTGAAAAACACGCCAAAATGGCGTATGATTAAAGTACCATTTTGTAAAATTCATATCTAAGGAGGAACATCTATGCTTAATTTTGATTACTACACCCCGACCAGGGTTGTATTTGGCAGAAACACGGAAGCAGAGACAGGAAAATTAATCCGAGAACAGAAGTGCCAGAAAGTCCTTGTACACTATGGAAGCGGAAGCGTAGTGCGTTCTGGTCTTTTAGAGCGTATCTATGCGTCATTGGAAGCAGAAGGAATCCAGTATGTTTCACTGGGCGGCGTCGTCCCCAACCCACGCCTGTCGAAGGTGAGGGAGGGAATCGCTCTCGCCCAGAAGGAGGGCGTTGACTTCATCCTTGCAGTGGGCGGCGGAAGCGTCATTGATTCCGCCAAGGCAATCGGCTACGGAGTAGCGAACGAAGGGGATGTATGGGATTTCTATGCCAAGAAGCGGACAGCCCAGGCTTGCCTTCCCGTAGGCACTGTCCTTACTATCGCCGCTGCCGGAAGCGAGATGAGCGATTCCTCTGTCATTACCAATGAAGACGGCTTAATCAAACGTGGATACAGCAGCAATTACTGCCGCTGCCGTTTTGCCGTCCTCAATCCAGAGCTTACCTACACTCTGCCGGATTACCAGACTCAGAGTGGGTGCGTGGATATCATGATGCACACGCTGGAAAGATATCTGAACCATGGAACGAATATGGAGATTACCGACGGAATCAGCGAAGCCTTGCTCAGAACGGTAATTAAAAATGCGCGGATTCTAAAAAATGAGCCTGAGAACTACGACGCGCGCGCTGAGGTTATGTGGGCGGGAAGCCTCTCCCACAACGGGCTGACAGGCTGCGGAACCGACGGCGGCGACTTTGCCTCCCACCAGTTAGAACACGAACTAAGCGGCATGTTCGACGTCGCCCACGGCGCCGGCCTTTCCGCTGTCTGGGGAAGCTGGGCAAGGTATGTATACAGAGAGCGTCCGGACAGGTTCGCAAACCTGGCTGTCAGGGTTTTGATGGTTTCCGAGAAGGACTCGGTAGAAGCGACAGCCCTTGCAGGGATTGAAGCCATGGAGGATTTTTACCGCAGTATCGGGATGCCGGTCACACTTCGGGAGTTAGGAGTTGAGCCTACGGAGGAGCAGATTTTAGAATTGGCCGAGAAATGCAGCTTCGGGAATACGCGTACCATCGGAATCGTAAAGAAACTGGGGCGTGAGGATATGGCAGAGATATATCGGATGGCTAAAGGTTAAATATTCTTAAAGACAAACACAGGCATCGGGGGATAATTCCCCCGATTGTAATACTCATTCACAATCACAGTGTACTCCTGCGCCTTCAGCTTCTTAAGGTATTCCAGAAGCTTCTGCTTCTCCTCGAAGCCTGTATCGCCGCCGTGATAGATGCACAGGCTCATCATCCCGCCACGTTTTAGTATCCCAATCCCCTCTCTGACCGCCTCCACACTGGTATCCGCCGCTGTGGCAATCCTATGGTCACCTCCCGGCAGATACCCGAAATTAAAGCAGATTACGTCCGCTGTTTCCGGCTTGGCATACCGGCCCATATTCTCGTGTCCGTCCAAAATAAGCTCTGCCCGTTCTCTCACGCCTTGGCTTAAAAGCAAAGCTTCCGTCATCCGCAAAGCCTCCTTCTGAATATCAAAGGCCAGGACATGGCCGGATTCTCCTGCCAAATTGCAGAGAAACAAGGTATCATTGCCCTTCCCCATAGTGGCGTCAATATAGAACCCGCCTTTTGGTGCCTGAGAACAGATAATCTCATGACACCAATGTGTAATCTGCAAATTCCGCAATCTTCTCTCTCCTTTACTACAAATCAAACAGAGACAACTGATTCGACTCTGGAAGCCCCTTCAAAATCCCCAACTTCACCATATAATCAATCACGCTCTTACTCGCCTTCGTCCTCTGCCTGAAATCATCCAGCGAAAGATACTGTCCGTCCCTGGACGCCTCCTCCACAGCCTCCGCCGCCTTATCGCCCATGCCCTCAATGCTGACCAGAGGCGGCATCAGCTTCCCGTTCACAATCAAAAACTTCGACGCCTTCGCCTGATAGATGTCCATTGGCTCAAACTCATATCCCCTGGCATACATCTCCTGCACCAGCCTCATGTCCTTCATGGTATCCTGCTCCTTCTTGCTCAATGAATCCGAACGCCGGTTGTAGTCGTCGATATACCGTTTCAGATTCTCCTTCCCCTGACACATAATCTCATAGGAAAATGCATCCGCACGAATCCCAAAATAAGCCCCATAGTATGCAAGAGGAAAATTAATCTTACAATAAGCAATCCGGTACGCCATCATGACATAGGCCGCCGCATGGGCCTTAGGGAACATATACTTAATCTTCTCACAGGACCAGATATACCACTCCGGCACGTCATGAGCCTTCATATCCTCCTTAAACTGGGGCCACTCCTTACATTTTCCCTTGGCAACAGCCCCTTTTCTGACTCTTTCCATTATGGTAAAGGACTGCTCGGAATCCATTCCCTTATTAATCAGATAAGTCATAATATCATCACGGGTACAGATTGCCGTGGAAATGGTGGCCTTTCCGGAACGAATCAACTCCTGGGCATTGTTAAGCCACACATCCGTCCCGTGGGACAAGCCGGAAATCCGAATCAAATCCGACAAGGTCTGGGGCTTGGTATCTACCACCATCTGGATAACAAAATCCGTTCCAAATTCCGGAATCCCAAGGCACCCTACCGGACACCCTCCGATATCCTCCGGCGTAATCCCAAGGGCAGATGTATCATGAAACAGGGATATCACTCCCTTATCGTCCAGCGGGATATTCGTAGCCACAAACTTATTGTCCGTCTCATTGTACTCATTTTCCATGGCAGGGGAATTTATATACTCCTCTAACGTCTTAATCATGGTAGGATCATCATGCCCCAGAATATCAAGCTTAAGCAGGTTATGGTCAATGGAATGGTAATCAAAGTGGGTGGTCACAATATCCGTATTCATATCGTTGGCCGGATGCTGCACAGGCGTAAAGGTATTAATCTCCTCTCCCAGAGGCAGGACGATGATTCCGCCCGGATGCTGTCCCGTACTTCTGCGGATTCCCGTACAGCCAAGCACAATCCTGTCAATCTCGCATTTACGTTTCCCCTGGCCCCGTTCGGTAAAGTAATTCTTCACATAGCCAAACGCCGTCTTATCCGCCAGCGTTCCGATGGTACCCGCCCGATAGGTCTGGCCCGCGCCAAAGATGACCTCTGTATACTTATGGGCAAGGCTCTGGTAATCTCCGGAGAAATTCAAGTCGATATCCGGCTCTTTGTTTCCCTTGAAACCAAGGAAGGTCTCAAAAGGGATATCAAACCCATCCTTTACCAGCATCTTTCCGCACACCGGACACGCCTTATCCGGCATGTCCCACCCGCAGCCCCCTGCAAATGCCCTCACCTCCTCGGACTCAAAATCGCTGTAATGGCAATGCTTACAGTAATAATGCGGGCTTAAAGGGTTTACCTCCGTGATACCCGCCATGGTCGCCACAAAGGAGGAGCCCACAGAACCTCTGGACCCCACCAGATAGCCGTCCTCATTGGACTTCCACACCAGCTTCTGGGCAATGATGTACATCACGGCAAATCCGTTGGAAATGATAGAATTCAATTCCCTCTCCAACCTCTCCGTCACCACAGGCGGCAGCTTTTCCCCGTACATGGAATGTGCCTTCTGATAACAGATTTCCCGCAAAAGCTTGTCTGAATCCGGAATCACAGGAGGACACTTATCAGGACGCACAGGAGTAATCCTCTCAACCATGTCCGCAATCCGGCAGGGATTGTCAATCACAATCTCCTTAGCCTTTGCCGAACCGAGATATTCAAACTCCTCTAACATCTCGTCCGTGGTGCGAAGAAACAAAGGCGACTGATTGTCCGCGTCGGAAAATCCTTTACCCGCCATGATAATCCGGCGGTACACCTCGTCGTCCGGCTCCATGAAATGCACGTCGCAGGTTCCCACCACAGGCTTGTTGAAACGTTCTCCCAACTCCACAATCTTGCGGTTTAAGTCCTTTAAGTCCTCCTCGCTCTGAACCCGCGTCACCCGTTCGCTGTCAATCATAAACCGGTTGTTGCCAAGAGGCTGGATTTCCAGATAGTCATAGAAATTCACAATCCTGGCAATCTTCTCATCCGACTTCTCATTTAAAATCGCCTGGTAAAGCTCTCCCGCCTCACAGGCGCTTCCCACAATCAGCCCTTCACGGTACTTTGACAGCTCGCTCTTGGGAATCCTGGGCCTTCTGGCATAGTATTCCAGATGAGACTTAGACACCAGGGTATAGAGGTTCACCCGTCCGATTTCATTTCGCGCAAGAATAATCACATGGTAAGTAGGAAGCTTCTTTACCGCCTCCGACTGATTCGAGCCAAACTGGTTAAGCTTCGTAAGATCCGTGATATTCCGTTCTCTTAACATCTCGATAAACTTCACGAAAATCTCCGCTGTCGCCCCCGCGTCGTCCACGGCACGATGATGGTTTTCCAGGGAAATGTGAAGGGCGTTTGCCACCACATTCAGTTTAAATTTTGACAGGGTGGGAAGGAGAATCCTGGCCATTGCCACCGTATCCACGGAGGTAAATTCCGGTACAATATCCTGGTATCTTAAGTTCTGCTCAATAAATCCCACGTCAAAAGAGGCATTATGCGCCACCAGCACAGCATCCCCGATAAACGCCAGAAATTCAGGCAGAGCCGTCTCGATATCCGGCGCATCCAGGACCATGTCGTCCGTGATATTGGTAAGCTGCGTAATCTGAAACGGAATCGGCACCCTGGGATTCACAAAGGTGCTGAACTTCTCCGTAATCCTCCCCTTCTCCACCTTCACGGCGCCAATCTCGATAATCTTATCCTTAATGGGGCTAAAACCCGTCGTCTCAAGGTCGAACACCACATAAGTCCCGTTCAGGGACTGCCCCTTCTCATTCACAGCCACATCCGCAAGGTCGTCCACCAGATACCCCTCCACACCGTAGATTACCTTGAAAGGGTCGTCTTTGTCCAGGGATTCGATATAATGGTTCGCATCCGGAAAGGACTGGACCACCCCATGGTCTGTGATAGCCAGAGCCTTATGCCCCCAGTCATGGGCGCGCTTTAACAAATCCTTTACCTCAGACACACCGTCCATGTCACTCATCTTCGTATGGCAGTGAAGCTCTACCCGCTTCTTAGGCGCGGTATCCTTCCTCGACTCTGTAAAGTCACTGATTTTGCGGATGCCTGCCACAGAAGAAATCACCAGCTCACCGTCAAATTTATCAATATTGGTGACTCCTTTAATTTTCAGAAATGCCCCCATCTTCACCCCGCCCAGAATGTCGGGAAGATATTCATTTTTCACAAACAGCTTGATGGTAATAGTATCTGTAAAATCCGTCACTGAAAAGATAACAATGGTCTTTTCGTTACGGATCTCACGGGTCTCAAAGGTGATTACCTTCCCGCGGAAGGTAATCTCCCCCATCTCACCCACTACCTGGCACAGCTCGATCGGCTCGTCATTAAAGTCACGTCCGTAAACCAGATTCGGATCATCGGAGGATTTCCCCCATGAGCCTTTGCTTCCCTTACCTGCCACCTGTCCGGCGCCATCTTTTGCCCTGTCCCTAAAACTACTGCCGGAAGCCTTAACTAATGTTGACTCCCTCCTGCTTTCAGACCGGCTGCCTGTATTCCTTCCAGGGCCCTCGTCTGTGGAAGCCTTCTTCTCTGCCTGCTGCCCGTTCTTTCCGCCATCCTCCTGCTGAATGGACGCGTTGTTCTTCAGAATCTCATCAACTTCCTGTTTTAGTTTTATCTCATTATATTTTAGGACGCTCTCCTTGGGCTTTTCATACAGCACCCTAATCTCAATCGGACGACGAAACCTGTGCTGAAATACATCTGAAAGGTAAGCCGTAATCGAGTCCCGTTTTCCCTGAGCCACAATCGAATCCCGAAGGGTCAGGCACAGAATATTATCCTCCTTGAACTCATAGCTTGAATTCTGGAGCATACTGCGCTCGACCACACTCCTCTGGTCTAATTCCAGAAGAAAACTGTCGAAATACTCATTCATCAGATTCTCCGGCGTATACTGCTCAGACAGGTCATACTGCTCATTCACCTCAATCTGGATATAGCTTCGTCCAAACAACTGCTCTTTTAGCTTCCGTTCAATCTCATAGACACATTTCTTCTGAAGCAGATACCGGCTTAACAGATGTACCTTGATAAAATCCCGCCCAGAGTTGGTGGTCACCTTGCTGACCTCCACCTGCTCAAACATCCCGCGAAGCTCATCATCTACCTTTAATGTGGGAAATACCTCAAAGAATGGCTTACTCATTCCAGTTCAACAACTCCTGTCTCAACGTCTCCAATAGCTCATCTTCTCTTACCTTCTTCACTACCTCGCCCTTCCTAATAAGCAGACCTTCACCGATACCGCCCGCGATGCCGATATCCGCCTCCTTCGCCTCCCCTGGCCCGTTGACCACACAGCCCATGACAGCCACCTTGATATTCAGTGGAATATCCTCCACCATCTTCTCCACCTGGTTGGCAAGCCCAATCAAATCAATCTTCGTCCTTCCGCATGTGGGACAGGAAACCACCTCAATTCCGCCCTGGCGAAGCCCAAGGGTCTTAAGAATCAGCTTGGCTGACCTAATCTCCTCCACCGGTTCTCCTGTCAGAGACACGCGGATTGTATCTCCAATCCCCTGATTTAAAATTAGCCCTAAACCGATGGAGGACTTGATATTCCCCGCAAGCAGGGTTCCCGCCTCCGTGATTCCTACATGCAGCGGGTACGGACATTCTCTGGCAATCAGCTCATGCGCCTTCACACACATCATCACATCCGAAGACTTGATACTCACCACCAGATTGTCATATCCCATCTTCTCAATCATATGTACCTTATCCATGGCGCTCTTAACCAAGCCCTCTGCGGTCACGCCTCCATACCGTTCGATTAAAGGCTTTTCCAGGGAACCGCTGTTTACCCCTACCCGAATTGGAACCTGATACTCCCTGGCCTTGTCCACCACAGCCTGTACCCGGCTCTCATCCCCGATGTTTCCTGGGTTAATCCGAATCTTGTCCGCCCCGTTCTCAATCGCTGCTATGGCAAGCCTGTAATCAAAATGAATATCCGCGACCATTGAGATATGTATCTTCTCCTTAATCTTTCCAAGAGCCAAAGCCGCCTCCATAGTCGGCACGGCACAGCGGATGATCTCACAGCCCGCCTTCTCAAGAGCCAGAATCTGCGCCACAGTGGCCTTTACATCCTCTGTCTTTGTATTGGTCATAGACTGAATGGCAATCGGGCTGCCTCCCCCAATCACCACATCCCCAATCTCAATCTTTTTTGTTGCCTCTCTGTACATACTGTCCTCTACCCCTTTCTCCCGAAATTCTGCTTCTGGCAGAAATACCCCTCTACCGCATATCTAGTGTACTGACACCTATACTAGCCCGATAGAGGGGTATTCTTATCACTCTTTTATCAATACTAACTGTTCGCCATACTCTCTCTCAGTCAAAGTCAACTGTTCCTGGTCCACGCTGTAATCAAAGGTTGTAATCACCGTTGATAGCGCCTGCCGGATATCTTCCTCCGTATATTGGCCGCCTGTCTTGTCAGCCAACTTCTGAAATCCCGCCTCATCCGGTGTGATCGTAATCGTCTTCTCATCCTTATTCAGCGTATACTTCATATCCACATCCACGCTCATGGCCTCCTCCGCTTCCGGAATCGTAATCACCATGGAACCGTTCTTCAAAATAGACATATTAAAGCTGCCGTCTTCGTCCGCCCAATCACCCTCCAATGGATTCGTCGTAAATAATTTCGTCAGCAGCAGGATGACTCCCACAATGATTACGATTGTAGAAACTGCTGTAACAATTCTCCATATTTTACTTCTCTTTACTTCATCATCCTTCGCAATCATCTGTCTGGTTCCCACTCCTTCTATATCATTTCCTTCTTTCATTATATGTGCTTTTTTATCTGATGTCAACGGACGACTTTACCCCTCTGTTTCAACCAGGAGATAAAATCCTTTGTCAGTCCTCTCTATCTTCTGAATGATTCCCTTTCGGGCATGAAGCCTCTCGCTGGTTCTGTAAATTCCAGACATGGCAATCGACGGCTCAACTAAGTAGGTATACTGCCCTGTCACAGCGCTTCTCTCGCTAATCTCAACCTCCTGTCCTTCCTCAACAAGCCCTTCTCTCTCCATCTTAAAACGGTCAACTCTCATAAGGCTGTCACTCTCTTAACCTTCCAGCAGCTTCGTAATGTCACCCGGCTCTGGCATGGAACGGATCGCGCCCTTCTTCATGGTAATCAGCGCAGCGCCTCCATTGGCATAAGTCAGGATATCTCCCAGAACATCTTCCGTCAAGTTGTCAATTCCGTGGGTCAGCACCCCGTTAATCGCACATCCGCAAAAGGTATCCCCTGCGCCTGTGGTCTCAATCGCCTTCACCGTAAATCCTTTGCGTTCCACCCGCAGGTCTTTATAATACGCCCGGCTTCCGTCCTTTCCCATAGTCAGGAAAATCAACGGAATCTGGTACTTCTCCTGAAGATAACGGATTCCCTCGTCATAATCCTCCTTGCCGGATATAAACTGAATCTCATTATCAGAAATCTTCAAGACATCACAATACTGGAAGCCATACTCCATCTGCTCTTTTGCCTCATCAAGCGAACGCCACAGCGGGGGACGTAAGTTAGGATCAAAGGTAATCAGGCAGCCCGCCTCCTTGGCAGCCTTAAGAGCTTTCTTCGTAGCCGACTTCACAGGCTCGTCCGTCATGGACAGCGTCCCGAAATGAAAGACTCTGGACTGGCGGATTAAATCAAAGTCCACCTCATCCTCTGTAAGCATCATATCAGCCCCTGGTTTACGGTAGAAAGAAAACTCTCTGTCGCCGTCCGGAAACGTATGTACGAATGCCAGAGTGGTAGGAACCTCCTTATTAAGTACCAGTCCCCTGGTCTCAATCCCAAGTTCTTCAATCGTACTCTTTAACAGACGGCCAAACTGATCCTCACCGACTTTTCCGATAAATGCTGTCTTTCTTCCAAGCTTATTCAACATTGCAAGCACATTGCAGGGTGCGCCGCCGGGACATGCCTCAAATAGATTATTCCCCTGATCGCTCTGTCCATTCATCGTAAAGTCAATTAACATCTCACCCAATGCAGTTACATCATACAATTTGTCCATATTATAAGTCTCTCCTTCTCTCAGAATTCAATGTTTGTAAATATTTTAACATATGATGAGGAAATTTAAAAGGGGGACAAGTTTCATAAATGTTTTTTCAGAAGTGGTTTAAGATAATTTTTCTTGAAATCACGGATAGAGCCAAAAAACTCCTTCTCTGACCGTGAAAATGAGTTTAATTCTGCTTTTTCTCTGAGAAGCTCTACTGTGCATATTAAATCAGCAGCTTGAAAAAGCTTATAATTCATGGGTTTTACTTTCCGAAACTCTACCGGAACATAGAGCGTATGAAAAACAGAAGTCAAAATCTTTGTAAGCTCAACCTGTCCATTATCGTAATAAACAATAATAAGGTCATATCGTTCCCAAAATTCTTGATATATCCTAAATATTTCAACTATCTCCGCTGATACTTTAGAAGTTAAAGCAACTACGTCTCGACATTCCTTCTTTCTAATCTTTACACAGACATATCTGACATCCAATCTTCTTGTAAAATGAAACAATGCATTAAAAAGCTTTCTGCGCTTATCCATATGATCGTTCGTATAAACTGACTCCCGCCGAATCAACGGCCCTGTATGAATTGCGTGCTGCCTGTATCCAAGATTTCTCTGATGCTTCTCAAGCTCACTGATATTTTTTGTAATGTCAGTTTTCTGATTATGTAAAACCATGGAAACCAAATAGAAAGGGGAATGAGAATGATAAGGACCAAAATCACCGGATTCATCAATAAAAACACTCAATATCTTTTCTTTCATGAATCACTCTCTTTTTGAAGAACTTAACTTGTAACTAAAGTGGCGAGGAAATTCCCCGCCGTTCGGTGGACCAGGGTTTTTCAACCAGCCCAATCAGTGACGCCACTGTTTTATTTATCTACAATTATATTCATTAAATCCTATTTTTGCAATATATTTTTTCGTCTTTTTCATACTTCTTCTCGACATTTTTCGACACTAGTACAAAACAATAAAAGTTATCATTTTCGCCAATCCGTACTTGAACAATTTCAAAGGGTTTGGTATAATAAAAAAAATAGAGTACCACTATAATTGCTAAAAGAGGAATGATGAGATGAGTAAGAAAAATAAGGTTAATTCTATCAGAAAACAAATCCTATCTGGATATCGCCATGTTATCCTGGTCATGTGTCTGTTAGTGGCAGTTTCTCTGATTTCACTGATACAGATCAGCAGAAATTACCGCGTTGTATCCAACAACCGTGATAATCAGGCGGCAACCCAGTCGGCGTTGGCGAAGCACTACGAATGGCTGGAGATGTATAATGAGAGTATTCTGAACGGAACTGAATTTAAAGGAAGCCTGGATTATAATACCTGTCTTTTGGGACAATGGATGGCGGGAGTGAACGATTCAGATTTGTCTGACACTGTTATCCGCAATACACTGACAGAGGTTCAGGAGCCCCATAAGAATATGCATATGCAGGCATCCGAGATTCTTGAGCTTGCCAAGACAGACAGGGATGCTGCTTACATAAGATTTACTCAGGAATTGAAGCCTTTGACAGAAAAGGTTATTGACGGATTGGGGCAGATTTCCTCCCAGTATGAAGCTATCGCCAATGAAGCTTCCGAGAAGATGGATAGCCTAATCTTTATCATGATCGTCCTGAATATCGTGTGCGCCCTGCTTGGTTTCATGGTTGCGTTATTCTATGGAACCCGTTCAGCCAAGCAGATTTCCCGTCCGATTACCGCTGTGGCCGAATGGTCGGAGAAGCTTTCCGTAGGCGCGGATCAGATTGATTTTGACGAGAAGGTGCTGAAAGGGAATGAAGGCAACGAGATTGGCTCCATGATTCAATCATTCCAGCGTATGGTAGACAGTATTCATGAGAATGTAGAAGTCGTAAAACGTCTTGCCCAGGGAGATATGACCGTATTCGTCAACATCCGTTCACAGGATGACTCACTTGGAAGGAACCTGTATCACCTTGTACAGTCTAATGATTTTATGTTTGCCAGAATTATTGAGATTGCAATGTCCGTAGCGACTGCTTCCCAGAATATTGCGAATGCAAGCCAGATGTTAGCAGACACAGCATCAAAGCAGGTAATTGCAATCAATGAGCTGAACAGCTCTACTGACGAGACCAGAGAGCTTGTTACCCAGAACGGAATTGAGGTTCAGCATGCAACCGACCTTTCTCATTCCATCCTGCAAGATATGCAGGACAGTAATGCCAAGATGGGCTTACTCGTAGAATCCGTAGACGAGATCAACAAGTCGTCTCAGAAGATTGCTAATGTCATTAAACTGATTGATGATATTGCCTTCCAGACAAATATTCTTGCATTGAACGCTGCCGTAGAAGCCGCCCGCGCCGGAGAAGCCGGAAAAGGCTTTGCCGTAGTTGCCGACGAGGTCCGTGTCCTTGCCCTTAAGAGTGCGGACGCAGCGAACGAGAGTAAACAGTTGATTGAAGCTACCATGCGCGCGACAAAGGATGGCAGCCAGATTAGTTCAGAAGCATTTGAAACCTTCCAGCATGTTGTAGATGACCTCGACAGTATTATAGCAACAGTGAATAATATCTCAAATTCATCCCAGAAGCAGGAGGATGCAATTTCACGGATTCATGAACAGGTTGAATTCATCAATGAATCGATTACCTCCAACCTGTCTGTGAACGAAGAAGCTGCCGCCGCAAGCAGTGAGATGCGAGAAGATGCAAAGCTGCTTGAAGATGAGATGAACCAGTTCAATCTCCGCCAGAGAACGATGGGCCATGCATATATTCCGCCGGAGAAGCGTAATGACGAGGAGTTTATCCGTCAGGCTAACGAGAATTATCAGAAAGCCCTTAAGACGGGTCAATATACTCCGCTGGATATGGAGAATAACAAATAACAAAGTTTATACTACATAGGGGAGGGGCTGTTACAGACAGCCTCTCCCCCTTGTTTATAACATTTTCATTCTCTCCCGAATGCGCACAAGCGATACCATGACTTCCAAGACAAAATATCCGCCTTCTGTATAACACATCATGTCCCCTCCAAGCCTGACCGCTGCCGCCTGTATGCTGGATAGCCCGAAACCGTGACCTGATTCTGCCTTATCTGTAACGGGAATATTTCCCTTCTCTACATTCAAGTCGTCCCGACACCGGTTCTTAATCCGTATAATCAGATGATTCCTGTTATACTTCATTTCCACAGAAGCCTCGCGTTTGGTTGCGTCAAGCTTTTCTAATGCATCACAGGCATTTTCCAGCCCATTGGAAAGGATTTGGCATAATTCCATATACGGCAGCTCTTTATCCCCTACCAGTATATCCGTCGTACATTCTGCTCCCAGTTCATCCAGCTTCCCAATATACTGGACAAATACCGCATTAATGTAAGGATTAGCACAGAATTCCCCTTCCAGGGTATCCATCTCTGTCTCCACGCCCCTCAGATATATCAGAGCCTCTTTCGTCTTTTCTTCAGTAAGCAAACCCAGAAGCGTAGCAGAATGTCCTTTCATATCATGCTGCATCCTCCTTATACGCTGCTGATTCTCAAGCTGTGCCTTCAGCATATTCTTCTGTTCCTGCAGAATACGCTCGCTCTGCTGCTTTCGGTAAAGGAGAAGCTGCCTGTAAAGCGATGTAAAAATCGTAGCATAATTAAAGAACATTAATACCAGCATCAATATGCACTGAAGCATAGCCTCCGGACGGTTGACAATATTAGTGGGATACTGTATCGTTACCGCCAGAAGGAGATAGTACAGCATCGTCATCCCGGAAAAAATTCCCCATCCTTTTTCCACCACATTTTGAAGCTCCAGATAAGGTTTTCTTAGAAACCGCCATATCAGATACTCCATAAGCGGGAAGGCGATCAGCCTGCTTACGAGCATAACCCAATATTCCCCGCTGCCCAGGAAATAGTCCAGCAAATTAGTGACCGCCATGAGCCAGAGACAGGAGGTATCTGCCAGACAGAATGAAAAGATAAATTTAAAATTCCGGTCAGCGCTTAACACATAGAAAAGGATAAAACTAGGGACAGTGCAGGTAAGCAGAAACACTTGTGCCAGTGCATCAAAGCCCAGAACTGCTAACCCCGCCCCGTTCAATAATATCAAAATTCCCATGAAGATTCCCGTTATCAGTACGGTCTTCTTCCTGGTAAACCGCGGCCTAAATAGCAGAATAAATACAAAAAGTATATGGAACATAGACCAATAGATAGATAAATCTCGTAGTATTGTCATATCTTTAATCCATTAGTTTTCATTCATATTCGCCAGCTTCGCACTCTGATCCGCCGCAATACACGCATCAATAATCTCCTGGATATCCCCGTTCATAATCTTATCCAGTTTATACAGCGTAAGCCCAATCCTGTGATCCGTCACACGCCCCTGTGGGAAATTGTAGGTACGTATCTTCTCAGAACGGTCTCCGGTTCCAATCTGGCTCTTTCTTGCCTCTGCCTCTGCGTCATGCTGCTTCTGACACTCAATATCGTATAATTTTGCCCTCAGCAGCGCAAACGCCTTATCCTTGTTCTGAAGCTGTGATTTCTCTGTCTGGCTGTAAATCACAATACCTGTGGGATAATGAGTCAAACGCACGGCTGAATCCGTGGTATTGACACACTGGCCTCCATTACCCGAAGCCCTCATAACATCAATACGGATATCCTTCTCATCAATCTGGACATCCACCTCCTCCGCCTCTGGTATCACGGCCACGGTAATAGTGGACGTGTGAATCCGTCCGCCGGACTCTGTCTCCGGAACACGCTGGACACGATGTACGCCGGACTCATATTTCATCACAGAATAGGCGTCGCTTCCGTTAATCATGAAGGTAACATTCTTCATACCGCCAATACCGATTTCCTCACATTCAACCAATTCCACCTTCCAACGTCTGCTCTCTGCATAATGCAGATACATACGATAAATCTCCGCGGCAAACAGCGCCGCCTCGTCTCCGCCTGCGCCTGCGCGAATCTCCACAATAACATTCTTGTCGTCATTGGGGTCTTTGGGGAGAAGCAGAATCTTAAGCTCTCTTTCCAACTCCTCTACCCTTGCCTTGGCCTCGTTCAACTCCTCCTTCGCAAGCTCGCGCATCTCCTCGTCCGATTCCTCCTCCAGCATCTGAAGGCTGTCCTCGATTGCCTGTTTACACGCCTTATATTCCTTATATGCCTCCACAATAGGAGACAGGTCGTTCTGTTCCTTCATAAGTTTCCGGAATCTTGCCTGGTCACTGGCAACGTCCGGCTCTTGAAGCTCACTTAATATTTCCTCCATACGAATGAGCAAATCCTCTAATCTATCAAACATCTTTCTTCCTCCTGGACTAATCTTCTTTTTTCATTCCCGATACCTTAATGGACGAAGTCCGGCTCTCCTTTGCTACAAAAAACCACTCTTTCTAGCCTTGCCTCCATTGTAAATACCTGTCGCCACACGGTCAAGACCTGACAAATCTTTTTTTATCTCCACACTCTCATAGCCACGGCCTTTCATCAGGGCTTTTACATCCTCTCCCTGGCCGCAGCCAATCTCAAACAGCAGGCTTCCCCCTGTTTTGATATGGGAAATGCTTTCTTTTATTATCTTTCTGTAAAAATACAGCCCATCCTCCCCGCCGTCCAGCGCAATCCTTGGATCATGGAAGCGCACCTCAGCCTGAAGCCCTTCAATATCCAATGTAGGGATATAGGGAGGATTGGACACAATAATGTCGAATTTTGTATTATTTCCCACAAAATCCGTAAATAAATCCGACTGCACCCACTCTGCCTTCACATCCAGCCGCCCTGCATTCTTCCTTGCAACAGCCAGCGCAGCCTTAGAAATATCACAGCCCGTGCCTTCTGCTTCCGGACACATTTTCAAAATACTCAGCAGAATACAACCGGAGCCGGTACACATATCAAGCACCTGTACCCTTCCGCCGCCCTTTTCGCGAATTAGCTTCACAGCCTCCTCCACCAGCGTCTCCGTATCCTGACGGGGTATCAGCACATGTTCATCCACATAAAAGGGGTATCCCATGAATTCCTGCTCTTTGGTAATATGCTGAAGCGGAATCCGTTCCTTTCGTCTCTCAATATACCCAAAATACTGTAAAGCCAACCCTTCCTCTAATTCCCTGTCAGGCTCTCCGTAGTATGACGCCCGACTGATACCTGTCGTATATTCCAGTAGATACCACGCATCCAGGGCAGCCTCCTCAATGCCGGCTTCCTTTAATGCCTCGGTTCCTTCTTCAATGATCTGCCGCAGCGTGAAAATTCTCTGCTTCATACGCTCTCCAATCAAATACTGCCTCAACCGCCTGGATTGCCACTTCAATCATACCGTCATCCGGCTCTTTTGTCGTAATCTTCTGAATCGCAAGCCCTGGTTTACTGAGCAGATTCACAACCGGATTCTCGCTGCGTCCCGCCAGTTTTAAAAACTCATAGGAAATTCCTGCAATCACCGGAAGCAGGGCAATCCGGATTACAATCCTCATCAGCGGGGTTTCTGCCCGTACCAGCACCAGCATAATGATACTGATTGCAAGCACAAGAAACAGAAAGCTCGTTCCGCACCGCTTATGCTGCCTAGAGCTGACGCGCACATTCTCCACAGTCAGCGGAAGCCCGTGCTCAATACAGTTGATACACTTGTGCTCTGCACCGTGGTACATAAACGTCCGCTGAATATCCTTCATCCGGGAAATCAGCAGCACATATAAGACAAAAATGCCAATCCGCACAAAACCTTCGATTACAGTACGGGCGCTGTAAGAGGGTATATATTTCTCCAGTAAAGAGGACAGGAAATAGGGAAGCACCATGAAAATGGCTACTGCCATCACAATGGAAAACGCTACCGTCACCCCCATAAGCAGGCTCTCCTTCTTCTCCTGCTTCTTGGCCTCATCTGCGGTCAGCTCTTTTTCTTCCTCCTCCTCGAAAAAGCTGGCGGAATACGTCAGCGTCTTCATTCCGAGCACCATGGAATCAATAAAATTAAAGACTCCCCGAATAAATGGGAGTTCTGTCAGCTTCTTCCATCTGTGGACAATGCTCTTATACGTCTCCTTGCTCACAAGGATCTCCCCGTCAGACTTGCGTATTGCCACCGCATAATCCTCCTTATGCTTCATCATAATGCCTTCTAACACGGCCTGACCGCCTATATTCGATGATTTCATAATTTGTAATACTCCTTTATACATATATAGAAAAGGGTTGAGATCATACAACCTCAACCCGATACCTGCAATCTTATTTGCCCATTCCGTATTTCTTATTGAACTTATCAACACGACCGCGAGCCTGAGCTGCCTTCTGCTGTCCTGTGTAGAATGGATGGCACTTGGAACAGATCTCCACGTGGATATCTTCTTTTGTAGAACCTGTCACAAAAGTGTTACCACAGTTACAAGTTACAGTTGCCTGATGATATGTTGGATGTATTCCTTCTTTCATGATCTTCACCTCTTCTTTATTACGTCATATGCTGTCAGCCGGCTTCACTGGCAATGTCCGGTTACCACAAAAAGCCTGTGCCGTCAGCTATGCATTTCTTATTATCTAAACAGCGTTGTTATTGTACCACAAAAACGAGACATTGTCTATATTATTTTTGTCTTTTTTACCATTTGGATTAACTCTGCATTATTGCGGGTTCTGCTGTACATATTCAGGATATTCTCCACAGCCTCGTCCGCGCGCATACCGTTCAAGGCGCGGCGCATCGTGTCAACCGCCTCCTGTTCCTCCTTAGACAGAAGCAAGTCCTCCCTTCTGGTTCCGGACTGCGGAATATCGATTGCCGGAAATACCCTCTTTTCGGACAGCTTCCGGTCTAGTACCAACTCCATATTACCGGTTCCCTTAAACTCCTCGTAGATTACGTCGTCCATCTTACTTCCTGTGTTGACGAGAGCCGTCGCAAGGATGGTAAGACTCCCGCCGCCGCGCATGTTTCTAGCCGCGCCGAAAAACCGCTTCGGCATATGCAACGCCGCCGGATCAAGACCGCCGGACAGGGTTCTTCCTGACGGCGGAACCGTTAGGTTATACGCCCTTGCCAGACGAGTGATACTGTCTAAAAGAATCATAACGTCTTTCTTATGTTCTACCAGACGCTTCGCGCGCTCGATTACCATCTCTGACACACGCTTATGATGCTCTGGCAATTCGTCAAATGTAGAGTAGATAACTTCCACGTTGTCACCCTCGATCGTCTCCTTAATATCCGTGACCTCCTCAGGGCGCTCATCAATCAGCAGAATCAGCAGATGAATCTCCGGATTATTCTTCCGGACAGACAATGCCACCTGCTTAAGCAGGGTTGTCTTACCTGCCTTGGGCGGTGAAACGATCATTCCACGCTGTCCCTTACCAATAGGCGACAGCAAGTCCACAATCCTCATGGCCGTGCTCGTCTTGCCGCACTCCATCCTAAGCCGTTCGTCCGGAAAAATGGGCGTCATGTCTTCAAAGTTTGTCCTGCGCATTGCCTTCATGGGATCAATGTTATTGATCTTGGTCAGATATAACAACGCGCTGAACTTCTCCTGCTGCGTCTTAATCCGTGTATTTCCTTCCAGAATATCCCCAGTCTTTAGGTTAAACTTACGAATCTGGGACGGCGACACGTACACATCATTCTCTCCCGGCAGATAGTTGGCGCTTCGGATAAATCCATATCCGTCCGGAAGCACCTCTAAGATTCCACACGCCGTAATCCCGCTGTCAAGCCTGTCTATATCATGAACCTCTTTATCTCCTGTATTCGCAGACATCTCTTTTACCTGCTCTCTCGACGCCTGTTTCTCCTTCTCGTCTTCTTCTAACATACGCTCAATCAACTCCGCTTTTTTCATTGTCGATATTCCTTTTATTCCTCTCGCTTTGGCAAGGTCTTTGAGTGTAGATAAAGGTAATGATTCATACTTCTCTCTCATTATAAATATCCTTTCATGAATTTTGATTTTCCACCTATACAAATATCTGACATACCAATATCCATATATATTTTCCCTGGGATATGAGGGGCCTGAACTGACCCAGTTGGAATTAAATGTTATTATACTACATTTAATGGAAATTTAAAAGCCTTTTTATTGATTTGATGTTGCAAGAATGATATTATAGTGATATCGTTCAGTCAGAAGCCGCGAAAAGCTGTCTGGCATGAACACATTTCACAGTATTTAAAAAGGCGGTTGAGCTATATGGCTGTCTCCTTAGAAGGCGAGAGATACTATTCTCTGAACCACTATCTAAAACAGACCTACGGGGAAAAACTTTATAAGATTTCACTGAATGCGGGGATGACCTGCCCTAACCGTGACGGTACTCTTGGAAACCGAGGCTGTATCTTTTGCAGCGCCGGAGGGTCAGGAGATTTTGCCGCCGACAGACGGCTTTCCATCACAGAGCAGATTACTGAGGGTAAGGCCCAGTCTGCCGGAAAATATTCCGGCGCCGCATATATCGCATATTTTCAGGCATATACCAACACCTACGCGCCGCTTCCCCGTCTGCGGGAGGTATTTTTTGAAGCCATACGCCATCCGGATATCCGGATTCTTGACATTGCCACCCGTCCGGACTGTCTTGGCCCTGACGTGTTGGAATTGTTGGGTGAGCTGAACCGGCTCAAACCGGTGTGGGTGGAATTAGGGCTCCAGACCATTCATCCGAAGACAGCCTCATTGATCCGCAGGGGCTATGAGCTCTCGGTATTTGAACAGGCGGTCTGCAATCTGCGCAGACTTGGGATTTTGGTTATCGTCCACACCATCCTGGGCCTTCCGGGAGAAACGATTGAGCATCAGCTTGCAACCGTCAGATACCTGAATACCCTGGATATCCAGGGTGTAAAATTTCAATTATTACATATATTAAAACATACGGACCTGGCCTACTATTACCGGCAGCACCCCTTCCACCTTCCTGACATGGAGGAATATTTCGGGATGCTTGGCAAATGTCTGTGCGCCCTGCGGCGGGATATCGTGGTACACAGGCTGACCGGAGACGGTCCTAAATCTCTCTTAATCGCCCCGCTATGGACAGGAAATAAACGCCAGGTGCTCAATCGTTTGCGGGCATATTTAAAAGAGCAGGACATCTGGCAGGGAAAGGAAGGATATGATGGACAAACCTCTCAAATTATATAAGCTGATTATTCTGTATATATTGAACAGGGTGGATTTCCCTCTTACTAATGCGCAGATTTCGGAATTTATCCTGGAGGAAGGGTATACTACTTATTTTAAGCTTCAGCAGGCAATCTCAGAGCTTGCGGAGGCCAACCTTGTGCGGGAGGAATCTACCCATAACCGAACCTTCTACCACATCACTGAGGAGGGCACAGAGATTGTATATTATTTCCGGAACGATATCTCCCCTGCCATCCAGCAGGATATCAATGAATTTCTGAAAAAAAAGAAATATGAATTAAAGAACGAGGTTTCTGTGAAATCGGACTATTACCGGAATCCCAACGGGGAGTATTCCGTAAAATGCCAGGTCATTGAGCAGCGGATTCCGTTGATTGACCTGACTGTAACCGCGCCCACGGAGGCAGAGGCGGAGACGATTGCGCATAACTGGACGAAAAAGAACCAGGAAATATATGCGTTAATTATGTCAAAACTTTTATAATATAAAATAAATTCAGGAGAAGCATTTTCTATGAAAGCAAAAAAATTAGGTGAATTATACGTTAGTTTTTTTAAAATCGGCGGCCTGACCTTCGGCGGAGGGCTTGCCATGCTGCCTATGCTTCAGCGTGAGGTAGTACAGAAGTACGGCTGGTGTACAGAAGAAGAACTTCTGGATATCTACGCTATTGGACAGTGTACCCCTGGGATTATTGCGGTCAATACCGCCACTTATGTCGGATATCAGCAGGCCGGATTCTTAGGCAGCGTCGCCGGAACTCTGGGGATGGTGTCCCCGTCGCTGATTATCATCTGTCTGGTTGCGTCCATTTTACAGAATTTTATCCATATGCCGGTGGTGCTTCATGCGCTGGCAGGAATCCGGATTGTGGTCTGCGCCCTGATGCTGAATACTGTATTTACCATGGCGAAAAAAGGTATTGTAGATAAACTGGGCGCCGTGGTATTTCTGGCTGCGTTTGTGCTGGCATGCTTTACTCCCATTCCCACCGCCGTGGTTATCGTCCTTTCCGGTATCACGGGAATCGCTGCCAAGCATATGGAGAGGAGGCGGTCTGCATGATTTATCTGATTCTTGCATATGAATTTTTTAAGATTGGCCTGTTTTCCATCGGGGGCGGTATGGCTACCCTGCCATTTCTGATGGATTTGACCAATAAATATGACTGGTTTACTGTAAGCGAGCTTACGAATATGGTAGCCATCAGCGAGAGTACGCCTGGCCCTGTGGGGATTAATATGGCCACTTACGCAGGGTATAACGCTGCCGGAGTCCCTGGGGCGATTGTGGCGACTCTGGCTCTCACGGCGCCTGCGTGGATTATTATTATATTGATTGCAAAGTTTCTGGAGAATTTCAGCGAAAACGCCAATGTGAAGGCAGCGTTCTACGGAATTCGTCCGGCGGTTGCCGCTTTGATTGGGTATGCCGTGTGGGAATTGCTTAAGATTGCCATTGTGGCGGTTTCAGGAGGACAGGTGCAGGTAAATCTGACCAATGTGGCGGTCTGCGGGGTGACTTTTGTACTTTTGCAGGTTAAGAAGCTTGGGAAGCTGCATCCGCTGGTTTGGATTGCGGCGGGCGCTTGTGTGGGGATTGTGCTTAAGATGTGATGGGTTATGGTAAACTTAAACAGGAGTTGCCGGACATATTGTTTTTGGCAACTCCTGTTTGGGTTGGGGAATCCATAAGTGGCTATGTTTCAATCTCTCCATATTCCCCAATTGAAATAACAGGATGCATGTCCATATTCAGGCTCTTTCCAAAACGGCGGGGACGCGTAAAGAGATTGACGCTTCCCCAGGAAGCAAGTAAATCTCAGATAAATGCTGTTTTATCTACATAATAGAAGCCCTTAGTCCTTATGTCGCTAAAAAATTCAATGCCTATTGGCAATTTCTTTTTTATTTCCATGGATAGCTTCACCTCTTTCATCCGTTACGATACAGAACAATTTTTCTCCCTTTCCTTCAGAATCTAACAAAACCTTATCATGCCGAAAACATTTTTCCTCAGAATCCACTTCCAAGTTAATTACTTAACACTAACCAAATCTTACCATGATACCCCTATCATAGCCGATAAAATTCAGAATATCAAGCACAGATATCCCCTATTTTTCCACATTTTTTCAACAATATACCCCTGCATTTTCACAGCAAAAACTCACACAACACCCCATTGCTGACGTCAATCCCCCTCTCTGTCAGCCGTACAAACTCCCCCTCTCCTTCCATCAGCCCCATTTCATACATCCTACTAAGCGTTTCTCCATAAACCTCCTCCATCCCACACCCGAAGCTCTCCTCAAACTTCGTCTTTGACACACCCTCCATTTTCCGAAGTCCCAGAAACATAAACTCCTCCATCTGTTCCCTCACGCTTAAGCCCGCCGGCTCCTCACCATAATTCCATCTCCTGTTATCCATAAGAGACGCCGCCCCCGTACCAATCCCCAGATACTCTGTCCGGTTCCAATAACCCAGATTATGCCTGCACTCATACCCTGGCAGGGCATAATTGGAGATTTCATACCTGCGATATCCATACTCCTCAAGAAGCCTGGCCGTGCGCCAGTACATCCTCCGTTCCTCCTCCTCGCCTGGCAGCTCGTCCCCATGGCCTCCTTTTCCATATCTCTCGTAAAACGGCGTTCCCTCCTCAATAATCAGACTGTACGCCGAGATATGCTCTGGCCTAAGCCTGACAACCTTCCTAAGAGTCCTCTCCCAACCTTCTACGGTCTGCTTCGGAATTGCCGACATTAAATCCACATTAATATTCCTAAATCCCATCTCCCTTGCAAGCCCGTAAGTGGAAAGGAAGTCCTCGTAAGTATGAATCCTCCCAAGAAGCCGCAATTCCTCATTCTCTGCCGACTGCAAGCCAATGCTCAGACGGTTAATCCCCGCCTTAAGATACGCCTTAAGTTTTTCCTCGGTCACAGTGCCAGGATTCACCTCTATGGTAATCTCCGCATCCCCATCAACCGTAAACGTATCCCTGACCGCATCAAAAATCCCAAGAAGCTGCTCTTTATCCAATATAGAAGGCGTTCCACCTCCAACGAAAATACTGACAACATGATAAGCCTTCGCCAGCTCACCGTAGGTACGGAGCTGCCGGCAAAGGCTTTTTACATACTCCTGCCGTTCCTCCTTAGACGAAGGCGCTGACAGGAAATCACAGTATTGACATTTTTTAACACAAAACGGGACATGGATATATAATTCTAAATCTCTCTTTTCACTTCCCACAATCTAATACCTGTACCCTTACTTATCATCCAGCTTCAAAACACTCATAAACGCTTTCTGCGGAATCTCAACATTGCCCACCTGACGCATCCGCTTCTTACCCTCCTTCTGCTTCTCCAGAAGCTTTCTCTTACGGCTGATGTCTCCGCCATAGCACTTGGCAAGCACGTCCTTGCGCATAGCCTTGACCGTCTCCCTTGCGATAATCTTGCTTCCGATTGCCGCCTGGATTGGAATCTCAAAAAGCTGCCTCGGAATTTCCTCCTTCAGCTTCTCACACATCTTGCGCCCGCGCTCGTAAGCCGTATCCGCATGGATAATGAAGGATAAGGCGTCCACCTCCTCCTTATTAATCAGAATATCCAGCTTCACCAGATTAGACTGTACATAGTCATCCATCTCATAGTCAAACGACGCATAGCCTCTGGAGCGTGATTTCAGCGCGTCAAAGAAATCATAAATAATCTCATTCAGCGGTAAATGATACCGAAGCACAGCCCTTGTCTCCTCGATATACTCCATCCCGTCGTACACCCCCCTGCGCTCCTGGCAGAGATCCATAATCGCCCCTATAAACTCAGATGTAACCATAATCTCCGCCTTCACCATAGGCTCCTCCATATAGTCAATCTCCGACGGATCCGGAAGATTGGACGGATTCGTAAGCTCAATCACATCACCGTTGGTCTTATGCACCTTGTAAATAACTCCTGGCGCCGTAGTCACCAAATCCAGATTATACTCTCTCTCCAAACGCTCTTGGATAATCTCCAGATGGAGAAGCCCCAAGAACCCACAGCGATATCCAAACCCTAACGCAATAGAGGTCTCCGGCTCAAACTGTAAGGAGGCATCATTCAACTGAAGCTTCTCCAAAGCATCCCGAAGATCCGGATACTTTGCCCCGTCAGCAGGATACATACCGCAGTACACCATTGGATTAACCTTTTTGTAGCCCGGAAGGGGAATGGCACACGGATTGGACGCATCCGTAATCGTGTCGCCCACCCTGGTATCCTTCACATTCTTAAGGCTTGCCGTGATATAACCCACCATGCCCGCGCTCAGCTCGTCACAGGGAATAAACTGTCCCGCGCCGAAATATCCTACCTCGACCACCTCTGCCTTAGCGCCGGTAGCCATCATCAGAATCGGCGTCCCTCTCCTGACGGTTCCCTCCTTAATCCTGCAAAACACAATCACACCCTTATAGGAATCATACAGAGAGTCAAAAATCAGCGCTTTAAGCGGCGACGACGAATCTCCCTGGGGCGCGGGAATCTTCTCCACAATCTGCTCCAGAACCTCCTCCACATTCAGTCCTGTCTTTGCCGAAATCTGCGGGGCGTCCATTGCCTCAATCCCGATGACATCCTCAATCTCCTCAATCACCCTCTCCGGCTCTGCACTGGGAAGGTCAATCTTGTTAATCACCGGCATTACGTCCAGGTCATGGTCTAACGCCAGATAAACGTTGGCCAACGTCTGGGCCTCCACCCCCTGGGCGGCATCCACCACCAGAATCGCCCCGTCGCACGCCGCAAGGCTTCTGGACACCTCATAATTGAAATCCACATGTCCCGGCGTATCAATCAGGTTGAAAATATATTCCTCCCCGTTCTTCGCCTGATAGACGATACGCACCGCCTGGGCCTTGATGGTAATCCCTCTCTCCCTCTCAAGATCCATATTGTCCAAAACCTGAGACTGCATCTCCCTGCTGGTTAAAAGCCCTGTCTTCTCAATAATCCGGTCTGCCAGCGTGGACTTCCCATGGTCTATATGTGCGATAATACAAAAATTACGAATCTTACTCTGCTCTATTCCTGCCACTATTTTCGTTCCCCTAACTTCATAAATTTTATCAAAAAATACCCTACGCGCTGAATTTTACAATAAATATCTCCACGCTCATCACATCATTCAGCCGCCCTGTCTTCACCATTTCTTCCATATTGGCAGCCTCCTCCATAATATCACGAAGCTCTGCCTTGGTAAACGTCCTGCTCTGCTGCATGTATTTTCCCGCAACAAAGGGATGGAGTTTCGCCGTCTTTGCAATCTGGGATTTATCGTTTCCCCTCCCTATCAAATCCTTTACCTCCAACAGAAGCTTGAACTGGCGCGCCAAAAGATAAAGAATCCGCATTGGCGGCTCTTTCAGCGCAAGCAGATCGTAATAGTAATTCAAAGCCAGTCTTTGCTTTTTTGCCGCAACCGCCTCAACCATATCAAAAATCTTATTAGAAATCTGGGTCGTACAGATATCGTCGATATCCGCGGCAGTAATCTCGTCCTGCCCCAATGTGTAAGAAAATAACTTTTCCAACTCCTTTTCCAGATTCTCCATATCCGTACCTGTCTTGGACACCAGATAGCGGGCGGTAGATTCCTTAATCTGCCGCCCCTCTCTCTTTACATTGCCCGCAATCCAGTAGAGCAGCGTTTTCTCGTCCTGACGCCCCATCTCCACGATCCGGCCTTTATCCTTCACAGCCTTGTACATCTTTCCCCGCTTGTCCACTTCATTTTCAATAAAGAGAATACATACGGTATCTGGCATGGCCTTAATATAGTCCGCCATCTCCGGCGTGGCATTCTTGAAAAAACCGGAATTCTCCACCACCACCAACCGCCTCTCGGCAAAAAACGGCATGGTCTCCGCCAGATCGATAATCTCCGCCGGATTGATTCCTTTTCCCTCATAATACGCATAGTTCATGGTATCCCCGTCCGGAACCACGGCTTTTGTCATCCGGTCCTTGTACTGCTTCTTCAGATACGTCTCCTCCCCGTACAGGAGATAGACGCTCTTAAACTGTCCGGATTTGATATCTTCATTCAGACTTTTCATGGACTACCTTACCATATCTCTCGTAATCTCCTCCAGAGAATGCGCACCGCACATAGCCATAGCATCCTCCAGCTCGGAAATCAGTTTCGCGGTGTAAACCTTCACCCCTTCTGCCGCCCCGCCATATACGGCAGTCACGAACGGACGTCCAATCAGAACCGCATCTGCGCCAAGCGCAAGAGCCTTGAATACGTCCACTCCGGAACGGATTCCACCGTCAACGAAAATCTTCATATCATTTCCTACTGCGTCGGCAATCTCCTCTAACACCTCCGCCGTTGCCGGGCACTGATCAAGCACGCGTCCGCCGTGGTTCGACACAACGATTGCCGATGCTTTGGCTTCCTTTGCCTTAAGAGCGCCCTTTACAGTCATGACTCCCTTCACCACAAACGGCACTCCTGCGATATCCACAATCTCCTTTAAATCCTCCACAGACTTGCTTCCTGCCGGCGGAGTCAGATTCTTCAAAAACGGAAGCCCTGCGGCGTCGATATCCATTGCAACGGCAAAAGAACCGCACTCCTTAATCAAGGCCAGCTTCTCCTTCAATGTGTTGATATCCCAGGGCTTCACCGTCGGGATTCCGGCCCCGCCCTTTTTCCCGATAGCCTTTGTAGCCGCCTCCATGACTGCCGGATTGGTCCCGTCTCCCGTAAATGCGGCTATCCCCGCATCCGCACAGGCTGACACCAGGATATCGTTGTATTCCAAATCGTCATATTTGTCGCCATAGTGAAGCTTCATGGCTCCGATTGGCGCGGCAAAAATCGGCGCCTTAAAAGTCCTCCCAAATAAGTTGAGGGAAGTATCCACAGGCTTATTCTCGCAGATTGTATCCATATTCACGAAAATCTCCTGCCATTTATTATAATTCCGAATCGCCACGGTTCCGGTTCCTTTCGCGCCAGGCCCCGGAATCTTACTGCCGCATGCCTTTCCGTTACAAACCGGACACGCCTTGCAGATCTCTCCTACACAAGTTCTTGCATTTGCTAATACTTCTTCATATAACATCTTTCTTTTCCTCCATTTTCTTTATTCTATTATAGTTCCATCTGCCTGTCAGCCGACGGAATGCTTCTGCCAATGTAAACGTAATGAAATAATTTAAAACCATCACAAAGATACGGCTGGCTGTACCGCTGCCCGTCAGCCCGAAATACGCAAAATATCCGTAGATTACCGGATGGATTAAAAACATATACGCGGAATCGTTTCCCAATATTACAAGCGGCCTTAAAGACAAGCTTCTGGTGAGGATTCCCTTAGAGCTGTGCAGACTCCATAAAAGTACAGTATTGGGGATAATCCATACCACACTCCTCACCAGCCATTCCGGTATGGACACACAGAAAATCAGCATGGCAATCATGATTCCAAAGATTATGCCGAGAATCGCGGATATTTTCCCAAATGGCAACGATAAACCGGCTTCTGCCGCTGAAAGTCTGTCATCCTCACAGGAGAACGCGTCACAAAATACCCTCTGGGTAAACATTCCCACAATCATTGCAGTCATATACTCTCCCAGACGCGATAAAGGGAAAATGTAAATCCAGTATTCTATATTCCAGTCCGTCCGCCCAATCAAAAAACAATAGCTAAACTGTAAGATCCATATGGCAAGTATAGCTTTAAGCGCTGTCTTGAATCTTTTATTCTCCAACATATGCGCTGTCTTATGAAGCAGCGCAGGCGTCAAAAGACTGATGACTGCATAGGCGGACAAAAACCAGGAAACACCGTTAAATCCCCAGTAATACTTGGGATACAGGGATTTTGTCAGAGTAACGCTCATCAGAAATACAAGCCCCCAGAACACAAACCCCGACAGCCCGCTTTGGCGTATCTGCTCAGGGATTCCGGAAACAGGGATACACAGAAGCGTCATGATGATATGCAGCAGGTACAGCTTCTTTATGTGGCGCAGCATGTAAAAGATACTGCCCTTTAAGTCCTTTGGGGGATGTTTTCCATTAGACCAGGATATACCGTTCAGATAACCGCTTAACATGAAAAACATGCTGACTGACCATGCCGCATATGTGGACAAACCAGGATTATTATAATGGTAGAAAATGATTCCTGCCAATGCGACGGCTCGCAGGCCCTGGAATGCTTCAATCTTTATATTTGACGAAACCGCGGTTTCCTTCCCCATCCTTTTCCCTCTCCCTAGCCTGTCCTGCTGTCTCCTTGATACGCCCAGTGTGCATCCGATAGACTTAGTATAATGTAGATGTTTTACTTTTACAAGGTTTTTAATATCTATTTTTCTGCCAGAAGCACCTTACAACGTTTTTTATAACATGCGATTCCATATTTTAAAATATTCTCTACCCCGTCGTCTTCAAGGTCGTCTTCATATCTGGTATACTCTATCTGTTTTAACGCTTCTTTACATGCCGCGTCAAGCCTCCCGTCATGGGCATACTTTAACTCAATTATGATTCCCATATCCCCGGTATCCGGTTCAGCAAGGATATCCGCATAGCCTTCTCCTAACTCCCGATTGGAAGATACTCCCCACCGAGTTTTGACCCCCAGAATTCCAATCAAAATTCCGTGATAGAAGTTTTCTTTCATTTCGTTTCTTACGGCTGTGTCACGTATACTGATGGTTCTTTTTAAATACTCTGTGAAAATCTTCTCTACATTCTCCGCGTCTCCCTTTTGCAGGGCATCACAAAAACAGCTCAGGGTTTCCCCGTCCTTTTTGACATTCTCCTTGAAAAACTCCATAATCTTCGTCTCAAAAATATCCCGAATCTCCAGATTCGGAATTGCCAGCTTCATCTGTCTTCCTTCCGCTTTTCCTCTCTGAGTCAGATAACCGGTCATAAAAAGCAGACTCCAAATATTATCAATCGTCTCATAAATCTCTGGATAAGTCAGCTCCTGGTGAATTTCTTTCGTGATAGCTTCTCCGGCTGTCAGGCGTTCAATCTCCCGCTTTGTCGCAGCATTTGCCGATTCCTGAATAAACCGTTTTACTGCGTCATTGCTGCTGGTGTTAATCCAGTAATTCTCCGGCTGTGCCTCTCTATCGTCCAGCAAAGCGTCACAGTAATTCAAAACATCCCACGGACAGTATACATCCACATTTCCGAAACGATATCCGTCATACCAATTCTTTGCCGCCTCATAACTTTCCGGATACCCATAATACTCCAAAAGCTCTTTAACCTCTGTATCTGTAAATCCAAAATATTCGTCAAAACGTACATCCGTAACGGAACGGACCTTCAGATTGTTGAGTCCGGTAAAAATGCTCTCTTTTGAAATCCGAAGGCACCCTGTCAGTACGGCAAATTTCAGGCTGTTATTCGTCTTTAGCGCCTGTCCTAGAAAATTGCGAATCAAAGTAACCATCTGGTCATAGTATCCGTTGGCATGTGCCTTGGCCAGCGGGACGTCATATTCATCAATCAACAGGATAACTTTTGTCCCATGGTGCTTTTCTAATAATTCTGATAGTACCCGCAAACTGCTGCTAAATACCGCTTCCGACATGTTATCATCCAGAAGCTTCCGGTATTCAGCTTTGTCCTGTTCACTTAAAGCATCACTCTCCAGAAGATACTGTACTTTTGCAGGAACCCTTTTCAAAATCTGAACTGCCATTTGAAACGCCGCCTCATAAGACAACGAGCTGATTTCTTTCAGTGAAATTGAAAGAACCGGATATTTTCCCATATATTCTTTGCAAAGCACAGTTTCCTTCGAGATTTCCAATCCATTAAAAATACTTTTATCCCCATTCAATGAAAAAAAATGTTCCAGCATGCTCATATTCAATGATTTCCCGAATCTCCGCGGACGGGTAAACAGATTTACTGATCCCCAATTATGGAGTAAATCGGCAATAAGCCCTGTTTTATCGACATAGTAAAAATCTTCTTTCCTAATATCTTCAAAATTTTCAATCCCAATCGGTAGTTTCTTCTTACACATCTCCATTTCCTTCCACACTCCTTCCATTCGCAAACCTGCTTTCCTATTGCGGATTATCTTAAAATACATTATACCAACTAGACAAGGGTATTTCCACAAAAAATTGGTAGCACGGGTTTACAACGTATACCCAAGGGCACACCGTAATACATACCCTTCGGGTAGGTGGACTTCGTCCAACAAGGTATGTTATAGTATACTCAAGGAGGACTTATTGACATGAAACATATTTTAGAGAACCGCATTAAGAATCATGAAAAAGCAAAAAAATGGCTGCAATATTTTCTGGCTTCACTATTAATCTTTATGCTGACAATAACCGGATGCGGCGCGGTAGAGGAAAATGATAACGGGAATACAGGCGATACTGCTGTCAGCAAGACTGTGGAAAGCGAACCGGATACGCCGCCGGAAGAAGCATCAGAACCGGCGGAGGACGGAACATACAGCAGTAAAGACGACGTAGCACGGTACATCTATATCTATGGACATCTTCCGTCCAATTTTATAACAAAAAAGGATGCCGAAAAACTGGGTTGGCAGGGCGGCTCTTTAGAACCCTACGCACCGGGTAAATGCATCGGCGGCAGCCATTTCGGCAACTATGAGGGGATTTTACCGGAGAAGGAAGGCCGAACATATACGGAATGTGATATCGACACCTTGGGGGCTGACAAGCGCGGTGCGAAGCGAATCGTATTTTCCAACGACGGCCTGATCTATTATACAGAGGATCATTATGAATCCTTTGAGCTTTTATATGGAGAAGACTGAACATGTACACATGTATATTAAACGGTAAACTGATTACGGACAGGGAAATGCTGCATAGAGCCTTGGCAGAGCTTCCGGTATTTCCGGACTGGTATGGAAGGAATCTGGACGCTCTGCATGACTGCCTCACAGATGTGCAGGAGGAGGTATGGATTCGGATTCAAAACAAAAATGACCTTACCTTACATCTGGGGAATTATGCCGCCGCATTTCTGAATGTACTCGCCGCGTCGGCAGAGGAAAATAAAAAGATACATTATGTGGTTGAAACGGACTAAAATAAGCAATCATTTTTCTGGCTGGAATCCTGCCAAATGCAGAGATTCCAGTCATTCACAACGCACCTGCCTTTTCCCCATTCTCCTATACGAGAGTATAGCCAAGGCACACCGCTATACATGCCCCTATCGGGGCGGGTGGACTCCGTCCATTAAGGTATACTTCACAACATCAAGCTTGGCAATTCCGTCTGCAAAAAATGAAATCCTGTCTGCCTCCTGGTCGGTATACATAGTAGCAGAAAGAACCTGCTCTCCGTCATTTACAAAGACTTCCACACTGAAACGGTCCAGAATAATCCTCAGCTTCAACTCTCCATCCACAGGATTTACCAAGCTGCGCCTCTGATGGATAATGGCCCTTCGGGAACCGGAGAACTTCCGGTCCACCTTCAGGATAGATTCTCTGGGACGGAAACTAAGCGAGGTCCAATATCTGTCATTCTGGGCGAAACGGACGGCAAACTTCTGATACAGTTCTTCCCCGTCGGCTGGCCGGATACTAATCTCCATATCCACCCTTCTGCCCTTCATCCCTTCCAGCTCTACCAATCCTGAAACTGACACATCCGTATATTCTACTCGGTTGCGCCGCATAGCGTCCAACTCCCTGACAGGCTTCTGGTACAGCCTGCCGTTTTTCAGAGATAATTCCCTTGGAAGACTCATCTGTCCAAACCAGGGCTCCTCCGGAGAACGGATCCCGCAGGCATCCCAGTTCTGCATCCATCCAATCATAATCCGGCGGCCATCCGGAGTTAATACCGTCTGAGTCGCATAAAAATCAATCCCATAGTCAATAGACTGGTTATACATCTCCTTGAATGTACCGGCTTCTTCGTCATAATCTCCAATCAGGCAGAGCGTTCCGTTTCCATTATGGTATTCAAATCCTTCGGGCAGCATATCCTGGGGGCTTGTAAGCAGCACCCATTTCCCGTCCAACTCAAAGAAATCCGGACATTCCCACATCTTCCCGAACCGTTCATGGTTAGAAACCAGCACGCTCTTGAACTTCCAGTGGAATCCATCCTCGCTTGTATACAGCAATATCTGCCCGCTACCGTCAGCCGGACGGTTCCCCACAACACAGGCATATGTTCCGTCGGCCTGCCTCCACATCTTAGGATCACGGAAGTCGAACCTGCTGCTGCCCTCCGGAATATCCTGCTCATCCAGAACAGGATTCTGTTCATATTTCTCATAATCAATCCCGTCGCCTACGGCAATGCACTGTGTCTGTACTTCCCTGTAAACATCCCGTTCCTGATGCTCCTTTAACACACCGGTATACATCAGCAGATGCCTCCCGTCCGGCAGTACCACCGCACTTCCGGAAAAACACCCGTCCCTGTCATACGCCTCGTCCGGTGCAAGTGCGCAAGGAAGATACTCCCAGTGGAGCAGGTCGCTGCTGACCGCATGGCCCCAATGCATGGGGCCCCATTTTGACTCGTAGGGATAATACTGATAAAACAAATGGTACTGGCCTTTATAATAGCAAAAGCCGTTGGGGTCATTCATCCAGCCCGCACGTGGAGTCAGGTGGAAATCAGGACGTTCCTCTTTCCTGATTAATTTTTCAGAAGCCTCCTCATATTTTCGCGCTTCACGTAATGTCTGACTTGTCATAAATATTTCTTCCTTTCTTAAAAATACCCAAAGGGCTCACTTATCGCAATTATTCTGAAGCCGCTGTCTGCGCATTATAAGAATCCAAATACGTCTGGAACAACTCCAGATATTCACTCAGCCCGTATGCTTCTAAGTCTTTCAGGTATTTATCCCAATCCGCATCGGTGAAGCCGTTCATGATCCAGTCTGCTTTCTTTGCATTGATGGCTTTCTGGATATCCGCCTGCAGGTTCGAGAGCTTCTCCGTATCATCCCGGCTCATAAAAATATTCGGGTATACATACTCTGTGTGCATATCGGGCGTATAATACTCTTTGATCCAGTCCAGACGGTACTGCGCGTCGTCCGGACATGTCACATACACGTCATAATATTCATCCAGAATGGCAAGCGGACCTCCAACCGCTTCTGCCTCTCTTACCTCTACCGGAGACGCGTCGCCAAGCGGCGCATGCTTTAACATATCCTCCCCGTCGGCGTTTTTCCCCATCTCAAAGATATCAAACTCATCGTCCTCCCCATAGGTTCCCCAGTTATTCTGCGGAGACTGCATCGGCGCGTACATCTGATCCAGCCATGCACATACCAGCGCCGGATTTTCTGCAACCGAAGTTACCACGCACCGTCCGCGGTCAAATCCACTGGTGAACGAGCCGTTCTGCGGCGTCAGGTTCCGTGTATCCGCAGTCAGGACCGGAAGCGGTACCCAATCCTTCAGATTGTCAATATTCCCCACATCCCAACTAAAGCATACCCCATAACGTCCGGACTTTCCCTTTGATACATAGGTAGACCATTCCTGTGTAAATGCTTCCGGGTCAATCAACTTTTCTTCATACAGCTTATTCAGCCACTCAATTCCTTTCTTATAGCCCTCCTGGACTGCGGTACAGATTACCTTTCGGTCATCTGTAACTGCGATATGCCGGTCTTTATCCGGATCGCCGTATCCTTCTCCAAAGCCATTAATCAGAATCGCCGGGTCCTGATCTCCGTTATTGACGATACAGGACATGGGAATAATGCTTCCTTCAATTCCAAATTCCTCCTGAAGCTCTTTTGCATGGTCACGGAATGCAATCAGAACCTCCTCAAATTCCTCCACCGTCTCCGGAATCTCAAGCTTCAGGAAATCCAGCCATTTCTTATTAATAAAACTCATATTTCCTATCGTCTGGATGGCCGTCTTATTAGAGCCAAGCTGCTCAATCCAGGGCAACGCCCAGATATGCCCGTTTACATCCGTACACATAGTCCGATACTCCGGATATTTGTCAAATACAGATTTCAGATTCGGCATGTACGCATCAATGTATTCCTCCAGAGGAATAATCGCACCATATTCCCCGTATTTTAACAGATTACTGTCCGAAAATCCCGCTGAAAAGATAAAATCTGTCAGCTTATTGGGATCCGACATATTCAGTGAAATCTTGTCCGGCCACTGGTCGGATTGTATCGCCGTCCAGTCAATTTCCACATTCGTCTGTTCCTTAAGCCGTTTAAAAATCGTCCGGTTATTCGGCTCTGATTCCGTACTGGGCGGATAGCTGATCATGCCTGTTAATGTTGCTTTTTCCTTCAATGGAAACTGAAGCGTTTCCTCATCCACAGGGCGGAAGGTCCCGTCATTAATCTTTCGCTTCCCTGCGCAGCCCGCAAGGGAAACCGCCATACACACCGCCAGAGCCGCCGCCGCGAGCCGCCTTCCATACCTGCGGTTTTTATATCTGTTATGAAATCTATTATAAAATCTGTTCCTCATCGTCTGCCTCCTTCTTATCTTATCCCTTTACGGCGCCTGCCATGATACCGCTGTCAAAATATTTCTGGAAGAACGGATACATGATCAGAAGCGGTAAACTGGAAATAATAATAGTTGCGTATTTCAGAAGCTCTGCCAACTGCGCGCGTGCGGCTGTACTCTGCATATCCGCGATCATGCCGGATTCCGGCTGGTTCTGGATCAGGATAGAGCGCAGCACAAGCTGCAACGGCTGTTTTGCAGAATCATTCAGGTAGATCATAGCGTCAAAGTAACTGTTCCACATGGCAACAAACTGCCACAGTACAAGCACGGCAATCACAGGAGTACATACCGGAAGCAAAATCTTGAAGAAAAATGTCAGCTCGCTTGCCCCGTCTACATCTGCTGCCTCTCGAAGCTCTTGAGGAATTCCCCTGTAATAAGTCCTTGCAATAGTCATATTCCACACACTGAACGCCCCTGGAAGAATTACTGCCCACATGCTGTCCACAAGTCCCAGATTACTTACTACTAAGTATGTAGGAATCAGGCCGCCGCCAAAAAACATAGTAATCATAAAGATAACGTTAAAGAAGCCTTTCCCTCTGAAATCCGCCCTTGACAGCGGATAAGCCGCCAGAAGCGTCACCGCCACAGAGACAACCGTAAACACTACGGAATAGATGACCGCATTCTTAAATCCAATCCAGATCTGGCTGTTTGTCATGACACGTTCATAAGCGGTTGCCGTCCATTTACTGAAATCAAAAGTTATTCCCTTGTTCTGAAGTGTAATAGGATCCATGAAGGATGCAACAATAATATAAGCCATCGGCACAATAATCGCAATCACGAATAAGCCCAACAATATGTATCCAATCGTCAGCAGCACCTTATCCTGCCCCGAATATCTCGTAAAATTTTTCTTTTTCATCTTGCGCACACCTCCTTAGATTCCCTGTCCGTCATTCATCTTCGCCACGATCTTATTTACGACAAGCAGAAGAATGACATTGATGACTGTGTTAAACAGACCTACTGCAGTTGAAAAGCTGTAATCACCGTCAATCAAACCTTTTCTATATACATAGGTAGCAATAATCTCTGATGCCGGAAGGTTTAAGTCCGTCTGAAGGGCATAGGCTTTCTCGAAGCCGATGCTCATGATATTTCCTGCCTGGAGAATAAACTGGATCACAACCATATCTTTGATCGCCGGCCACTCTACCGCACGTATCTGCTGCAAGATATTGGCGCCGTCCATAACCGCGGCCTCACGAAGCTCTTGGCTTGCGTTGGAAAGAGATGCCGTATACATGATGGACGCCCATCCTGCGCCCTGCCAGATACCGCTGATAATATAGATGGAACGGAATGCCTCCGGCATGGTCATGAAGTTAATGTCTGTTCCCATCAACAGATTCACAGGACCAGTCACGGAAAGGAAAATCCGCACAATACCACAAAGAACGATGACGGATACGAAATTAGGAAGATAAAGTACCAGTTGTATCTTCTTCTTAATCCCCGCGCTCTGGATTCGGTTCAGCAAAAGCGCCAGTATGATTGGAACCGGAAAGCCCCACAGTAAGCTGTATACGCTCAGCTTCAATGTATTGACCAGATATCTCATGAAATCCGGAGATGACAAGAACCTTGTAAAATGCTTAAGTCCCACCCACTCACTTCCGGAAACTCCCTTAAAAGGATTGTAATCCTGGAACGCAATCAGGATACCACTCATAGGCGCATACTTGAAAATCAGTGTCAGTAACAATGCCGGCATCATGAATATCACATAAAGCTGCCAATGCTGCCTGATATACACCAGGGAATTGTGAAACCCTCTGCCCTTGCTTCCCAGTGTTTCATTTGAAACAGTTTTTGAATTCGTTGTCATAACTTCCTCCTTTCTGTCAAATCCCTCCATCTTCTGAACATGTTTTCTCTCATGTCTTTTCTGGATCTCCTTTCTTATTGCTTGTGCATTTGTAAAATTATTATTTTACACCAGCTTGAGATTTGTATAATATATTTATATCATCCATTTTACATTTAGTCAATATATTTTTTGCTATTTGCATACTTTTATTTTTACATTTTCATTTTAATATGCATTTTAAACAAATATACATCTGTTTCCGATTCTGAAAATTATTTTTAAAATTTTACATTTTTACATTTGACACATTTTGATTTGTGCATTATAATATATGCATAACACAGTTATAGCTTGTCAGATGAATTTTATCAGATGTGCAAATCACTCAGATATATGCATATAGAAGAAGGAGGAGTTTATGGGTACCAGAATTACAATTCAGGACATTGCCGACGAGCTTGGCATTTCCCGCAACACCGTCTCAAAGGCGATCAACAATACCGGCATCCTTGCCGATGCCACCAGGGATAAAGTATTGAAAAAGGCTATGGAGATGGGTTACAAGCAGTTTTCTTATGTGACTGCTGCCAAACCGGTAAGTTCCGTCCTTTCCATTCCCGTACCGAAAGAGAAAACGGAAATTGCAGTATTTCTTACCAATTTCGTGGGGGGAAACCATTTTGCAACCGTCATGCTGGATAAGTTCCAGAAGGAGCTTGCCGGATTAGGATACAGCCTTACCATGCACAGGATACTTACCGAAGAACAGGATAATATGAGGCTTCCCGCCTCTTTTTTTCAAGAACGGACTGCCGGTATTATCTGTGTCGAGATGTTTGATTATGAGTATGATCAGATGCTCTGCGGCCTGGGACTGCCTATCTTATTTGTAGACGCGCCGGTGACCTGCCTAAGTAAACCACTGGAAGCAGATCTTCTGTGTATGGATAATCAATCCGGAGTCCACTTATTTATAAAGGAGATGGTTCGGCGCGGAAAAACAAGGATTGGATTCATCGGGGAATATATGCATTGCCAGTCCTTCTTTGAACGGTATATGGCATATCGGAACGCCATGTACCTGATGGGACTTCCCTGTCCGGACGAATACTGCATCACAGGAAATAAAGAGGGCATCCGCAATCCGGCTTCAGAAGATTATCAGGAATATCTGACAGAAAGTTTTCAGAAGCTTTCCCATCTGCCTGAAGTATTCTTATGCGCCAATGATTTTGTCGCCCTGGATGTTCTTCAGGTGTTAAAAAAATCCGGCTATTCTGTTCCGGATGATGTTTGGCTGTGTGGTTTTGACGATTCGCCTGAGTCTAAGATTGTCACGCCTTCACTTACCACCATCCACATACACAGCCAGATTATGGGGTTCTCTGCGGTGAATCTATTGATGTCCCGAATCACTGAACCCTCTTTGAATTACCGCACTATGCATACAGAAACCAGTCTGATTTATCGGGAATCCACGGAAGGCTAATCCGATTACAGGCTTCCGGATACTTACTATCAACAATACGAGGAGGAATGCTATGAATAATTTATTTAATCTGGACGGGCCGGTACTGCAGTTCATCAACAAAATTGTATACAGTGTCTATCTGAATATCCTGTGGTTCATCTGCTGTATTCCGATTGTAACAGCCGGTGCATCTACCACTGCACTGTTCTATGTTACTCTAAAGATGTCCAAAAACGAAGAAGGCAATATCACAAAAGCATTTTTCCATTCTTTTAAAGAAAATCTTAGACAAGGAACTGTGGTATGGCTGATTCTGCTTGCTTTTGGGATTATCCTTGGCATCGATGGATATGTCCTGTATCATATGCGCTTTGAAAATGTATTCTGGACACTCTGTACTGCGGTTTTCTGTGTCGCCGCAGCCGCTTATGCCATTATCCTGATGTACATTTTCCCTCTCCTTGCAAGGTTCGACAATACGGTTGCCGCTATGTTCAAAAACGCATTGTTTATCGGTGTCCGTTTTCTATTCTGTACTGTATTGATGGCCGTTATTTATTTCGCTATGCTGTTGGTTGCAGTCCGTTTCTTCACCCCGATCGTCATTTTCGGGGAGGGCTTATGTGCGTTGCTCTGTTCCTATCTGCTGTCTAATGTCTTAAAGCTCTGCCAGGAAAGAACCGAAGATCATACAGACACGGCTCCCGAACTGCCGTAATATCCAACCACGGCAGCTTCGGCCAGCTATATCAGCATCCGCATTAAAAGAGACATCGAGGAGAAAATATGAATACATGCCTGAATCATCTTCATGGAAAGAAAAAAATACAGTACATCTGGGATTATTATAAACTGCCAATCATAATCGGCCTGATTTTCTTATACATCATTAGTTATACGGTACATGGCCATTTTTCCAAAAAGGAAGCATTGCTTTATACCGGCCTTGTGAATGTTTCAGCAAGTGAACAGCTCACCGATGAATTGAGCTATGGTTTCCTGGATTTTCTGGATGCCAATTCTTCTAAAAAGGTGTTGAAATTATATACAGGATTATACCTCACGGACAACCCTGATAATCCCAACCATGAGTACACCTATGCTTCACGCATAAAAACAGTTGCTTCTATTGATGATGAAAAACTGGATATCCTACTCATGAATAAAGAAGCATTCGATGCATTTTCACAAAACGGGTATCTTTATAATATGGAAGAATTACTCCGAGATACTGCTCCCGAAGCTATGGCAGAATGGGAGCCGTATCTTGTGACCAATACAGTCATACTGGAAGATAATGCCGATGATATATTGCTTGACGGCTCGCTGCCTTATCAGGCTGTGACAGATGAATTTCCTATGGGGCTTCTTATATCGGAAAAGGGGCTTTTTAGGAGGGCAGGATTTGAAGATGACGTGTATCTTGGCGTGGTTAAAAATTCTCCACGGATGGATATGGCAATAGAATATATAAAATACCTGTATTCGCCGTCAAAGCATACTCCTGGCGCGCCCAGACAAACAGGGCGCGCTTATCTATTTTCTGCCAACATGACCTTACACCGTTTTTGCATCACAAAAGCAGTTCAGCGTTTCCCCATCTTTTTTAACATTCTCTTTAAAAAACTCCATAATCTGCGTCTCAAAAATATCCCGTATCTCCAGATTGGGAATTGCCAGCTTCATACGCCTGTCCATTTCCTTCCACATCCCTTCCATTCACAAACGCTTTTCCTGTAATAGTTTATTTTCAAATACATTATAACAACTAAACGGCGGCATTTCCATAGAAATTCTGATGCATGGCATCCCTTTTTCAATCATCTTTGCCATCTCTCCATTCTTAATTTTTCTCCGCCTTCTACCCCTACTATTATCGCCCCATTTTCCTGTGTCGAATATATCCTGCTTCCAATGCCTGCAAGCCTCTTTACCACTTCCTGATGCGGATGCCCATACCGATTCGTTAGGACAATAAAAATGATACAATCTTAACGATTGTACCATTTGGGGTGTTCAAAGGGGTGTTCATTTGAACACCCCTACTAAATGCATTATTTCTTGTTAAATTCAGTATCCTTAACAAAGGTCCAAACTGAAAGTTTCACTTCTCATTATCAAGTTCTAATAACAATTTTACACCTAATACAGTAGCTGGGACTCTATAATTCGGGGCGAGATTTGAAAGCACAACAACAGCTGTACCTGTTTCGGGATTAAAACCAAGATAGCTATTATAATTTCCTGTACCACCATTATGCCATATGATGTTATTCTTACTATCAAGAATCCAAGACATTCCTATCTCATCCATATGAATACCCATGGTTTTATACATTTCGGTTGATGCATTAATGCTTTTCAGGCTATTATGGCAATCTGAAAAATATGAATTATCTTCAAGTTGCATCTGTGCGTATAAAAGCATATCCTCAATATTTGATGTGACAGCTCCCGCTGACAAATATGCATCGCCTTCTTTCCAATCCCAATACTTTCCAAGGTCTCCGCTTTTATCAGAAATCTGTGTTGAGGTTAAACATAATTCATTTTGTGCAAAATCATTTAACAAGCTTGTATATTCCGTTTCATATACTGACTCAAGAACAAGTCCTAATACTGCATAACCATAATTAGAATATACGAAATCATAACTTGCTTTATTCATATTCAAGTTTCCTGCTTTGTCAGAAACCATTTCTTTTGTAACACCATAAAAATCATTTCTACCATTAAAAAAGTTAGAAACCATAGGACTTTCTAAATAATATCCTTTATAGCCTGAAGTATGTGTCAATAGTTCCTCTATTGTTGGATATGTATTTCCTTCCGGTAAAGATAAATAGTTGTCTATTGTACAATCATTATTTGAGGAACTGGGCGGCAAATACGAAAGGCAAGGGGATTATTTGATACCGTGCTTAACTGTACCCGCC